>ULTJ01074768.1_pt1 | contig 9608 bp, 7 predicted proteins | sample 1957491 | NCBI WGS metagenome assembly ULTJ01 (sample SAMEA4835731, study PRJEB28245) | human gut metagenome | biome: gut microbiome; material: fecal sample | place: Denmark | collected 2008 | reverse complement strand
TTTCATCTCTATTCCACGGGCGGCTGGACAATGTGCATATCAGTGGCGAATATCAGTTTCTGGCTCTCTCTCTTACCAAAAACACAAATGTTCTGAGCTGCATATTGCAAAGTCAGTCGGCCGCTCCGCTGGAAAAAGATGATTTTCGCCTGGAGCTGACAGCCCGCAACGGATGCATGGATCACCGGAACACTCCGACAGACTCCGTTTTCACCTGTTATCTCCCCTTCATGCAAGAGAGCGCCAACTTGGAAGACATACAGGTAGTGCATGCCGGAATGAATACATTACGACTGATGGAAAATGATGACACCCGCTTACGTTTGATTTATCAGCCTAGCGGAGAAACGTTGTTCAACATTCCACTGACACAGTACTTACTTTTATCAAGCAATGTAGAGGCAGCAGCCATGCTCCCACAAGAGTATCTGGACAGACAAGACCGATATAATCTGATATTTTTCCTTGAGCCTACAAATAATCCGTCAAAGCCTTACATGTGCTTGCAGATGCAAGTAAACGGCTGGATAATACGCATAAACAATGCAGAATTAGACAAATAATTTTTCTAATTCAAACATTTCGATTTATATTCGATTCCGTTATGAGAATTACTTATTTTGTAAAATCTATAAAAAAACGGAATCTTTATGAGAAAGAAGAAAAAATTCAACGAGTTTATAAACAAAACTATTGAAGAACTGAAAGAAGAGAAGCGTTACAGCACGGCACACATCTATCAAAGTGCCTTAAACGCTTTCTGCGAATTCTGCGGATGCAAGGTTGTTTACTTCCACCAACTCAACAGAAGCACGCTGAAAGAATTTGAGACCTACCTGCGCAACAAGCAACTGAGCTGGAACACAGTCTCCACCTATATAAGAACGCTGCGCGGAGCTTACAACAAGGCAGTGGACCAAAGAATAACAGCAGAAAACTCCCGCTTGTTCAATCACGTCTACACCGGAGTGAAAAACAACATCAAACGTGCGCTGGAAGTGGAGGAGATAAACAAGCTGCTGAATGAAATCCCCTTGAAGAAATTATCGAAAGAGCTGATACAGTGCAGAGTGTGGGCAAACCTGATGTTCCGGCTGCACGGAATACCTTTTGTCGATTTAGCCCATCTACATAAAAGCGACCTGAAAGGCAATATACTTTCCTACCGCCGGCATAAGACAGGCAGACAAATGATAGTGGAAGTGTCGGAAACCACAATGACACTGATAAACAAGTATCAGAATACCAATCAGAACTCTCCCTACCTTTTCCCTATCCTCAGCGGAAGCAAAACCGGAGAAGAGCTGTATACAGAGTACCAACAGGCACTACGAACCATGAATTATAATTTAGACAGGCTGGCGAAAAAATGCGGCGTATCAGCCAAAGTCAGTTCATACACCCTGCGCCACACCTGGGCCACCCTTGCCAAATATTGTAATTTCTCCGAACAACTAATATGTGAAGCCCTTGGTCATTCGTCAGTAAAAGTGACAGAGATATATTTAAAAGGATTTAAGAACGAGGTTATAAAAAAAGCGAATGACACAATCATGTCATACATTTCAAAAAACAGCAGGAAAAGGGTATAAAAAAATATTAGGAAGATAACTGCCATTACCTCCCTAATATATAACTGACCGGCTTATGCTTACTTCCCGACCGGTCACAAAAATTAATACAAACTACAGTTTACTCACCACCACCGGTGTGCTCACGATTGGAAGTAGCAACCTCAATTGATACATTACCATGGCGTGTACCTGAAGCCGACTTACCGAGTGCACTTGCCGACACGCTCCATTCTTCCTGCACACCACTGATTTCCAACATAGTACCTACCGGCAATGTAACATTGATGGGATAAGAACCGCTGACTGTAACTGCCGTTGCACCAAAACGCTGTGCCAACTTCTCTACCAAAAGGGCAGTCAGTTTACTTGTTCCTTCAGTACTGATTTCAGTACCTGTTTTATAGATATAAGCAGCCTCACCCACAGACATATCCTTAGAGCCATACAGGTTGTCCCATTTACTTTGTTCAAACGCAACAACTTCGGTACTCTTCTTCTCTGAGAATTCCACACCGAGGAACAGACCATAAGAGGCAAACTCACTCGCAGCAATAATCACACGGCCATCTTCGATTCGGCTGTTCACCTTCACCCATTCACCGTTCTTATACTGCTTGGCTTCCACCTTCCCTGCCAGTTCGGAGTCCAACTCAAAACCCAGCTCGATAGCCTTTTTCAAAGAAGCACCCTCCTTGTTACAAGAAAGAACGGCACCAACCAACATGGTCTCATCGGTAGCACGCGCAGCACGTGCCACTACATCTTCCTCCTTATAAAGCGGAGAGATAATGACCTTCACATCTGCATCTGTATCCACGGCACCGGCAGCGATTTCAGCCTTCACTTCCACCTTGGCTTCCTCATTGCCTTTCAATGTTTCCGTTTCCACTTTTCCCTCACTTGGTGCATCAGCCGATACACTCACTTCCTTCTTCACGTCAGAAGCAAGTGCCGCATTCCACACCAGATTCTGAGTCTTTTTGTGGGTAATTTCATGGGATTGCATATTATCTAAATATACTGATTATCAGCACTTAATATATTTGGCAGGTTGCAGGGAAATGTGTATATTTGCAGCAGTTTCCACTCAATAAGGTCACCTGAAGGTCACCAAAATGAGCGGAATATCATTTATAAATAAGCGTATTATGAAGAATGGAAAGACGAATAAGGTCACCGAAATGGCTAAAAAGGATGGAAAGTCCAATTCAAGAGGAGAAAAATGCCTTGCAAAATTCACGGCTGCTAATGGTAATGTGTATGGTTCGCTTACTCTTGACATACGAAAAGCTGGTGACTATTCGCAACCGCTTCCAGTAGCTGTGCGTGTGTGTCATGGCGGACAAAAGATTTTCCTGCGCTTAGGAAAATCATACACTATGGAAGAATGGTTGGTTCTTTGCGATTATGAGAAAAGCGGTCGGCGCATCCAATTAGCGGAGCGTAACGATATGAAGAATCTGATGTACAGAGTGGAGCTGATGGCTAATCAACTGATTTCAGAAAACAATTTCTCTCTTCGCAAGTTGCAAGATAGGTTCCAAGGCAAGAAAGACGATGATAGCACCATCATCACAGTTTGGGATTCGTACATTCAATCTAAGACCAATGAAGGTAAGGCAGGTTCTGCTCGTTGTAGTAAGGATGTACGCAACCGCTTTGTGAAAGATTTGGGAACGGATGTATCGTTTGCCGATATTAACCGTGACTTTATCTTGAAATGGGTAAAAATCATGAAGAAGAATGAATTGAGCACCACCACTATTGCTATCGCACTTCGCAGTCTAAGGACTATAATCAATATGTGCATCGCTAACGGACTGATGAAAGGTGATACCAAAGAAATGTTTAAGGATACGGGCTACAACAAAGCGCAGAGCCGTAAGCATGAGTTTCTTGACGTGGCTATCATGCGGAAGCTCTATGACTTTTGGAAAGCTGACGAGGCAAAAGACAAAGATGGAAACGAACTGTTCCTCGGCAGAGAGAAGTATGCCATATTTCGCGACCTTGGACTATTCCTTTTTATGTATTTGGGCGATGGACAGAACCTTGCTGATACACTCCGACTGACTTATGATGAACTATACTATGCCACTCATGGCAAGCAGCTTCGTTTCCTTCGCCACAAAACTCGTGAGCGGAACGAGAGTGCCAGTGAAGTGATATTTCCTGTCACTCCCGAGATTCAAGAGATACTCAACCGGTATGGCAATGTCCCAAAACTTGGGCGGAGGGTATTCCCCATCATGAGTGAGCTAATCACACCAGAACAAGAGATATGGGTTATCCAACGCTACAACAGATATATACGTGAGCACATGGCAAAAGTTGCCAAACTATTGGATATGGAACAGGTGCCATCACCCACTTGGGCAAGGCACAGCTTCGCTACCAACCTCAATAACTCTGGTGTCGTACCTTATAAATATATAAGCGACAGCATGGGGCATAGTGGCGGCGGTGACATTACTTCCAATTATATCGGTGCCTATCCTCTTGCAAAGATGCTGGAGTATAACCATTATCTACTCAATGAGAAGTCGAAAGAAAGTACTCCTGTGGTAGATAAGAAAGCCCTGCTTGAGATGCTGAAAGGCTTGAGCGAGGAGGAACGGATGGAGTTGATGGCTAACTTATCAGACTAATTATAGTTACTCACCGCAAGAATGCCAAGTGAAATACCGCAAAAAAGTGGATTGGAATGCCACAAAAATACCGAATAAAACACCGCAAAAAAGTGGATTGAAATGCCACAAAAAACACGAATTGGCCATGCATTTCGCAGAAAATGTGTATCTTTGCAATTGAAAAAGCATATTATATGAGTTACTATAAAAGAACTGCCGATGCCCTGTTGCAAGACTTGCTGGATGCATTTGGGGCTGTATTGATAGAAGGACCAAAATGGTGTGGCAAAACCACAACTGCGTCTCAACTTGCAAACAGCATCTTGAGAATGCAAGATCCTAGTTTGCGTGAGGAGTATTTGGTCACCGCTAAAACTAAGCCGTCTATTCTGTTAAATGGAGCTACGCCTCGCCTTATTGATGAGTGGCAAGATGCTCCAATGTTGTGGGATGCAGTACGAACTGTTGTTGATGATCGTCAAATCCCCGGACAATTTATACTTACAGGTTCCAATGCCGTTGACAAATCCCAAATACACCATTCTGGAGTTGGTCGTATTGCCAGACTGCGTATGCTGCCTATGAGTTTGTGGGAATCACAAGAATCTACAGGTGAAGTTTCGTTGAAAGAACTTTTCAACAGTCCAGATTATGATATTGACGGTAAGATGTCTAAGATGACCGTTGAGGAATTAATCTTTGCAGCCTCCCGAGGCGGATGGCCTGCTTCTTTGTTGGCTCGTACCCCAAAGGCTCAACTACTCGTTGCAAAGAACTATGTTCAAACAATTTGCTCCAACGACATTTCTAGCATTGATGGCAAGAAAAGAGATGCCAGACTGACCAGTATGATACTTCGGGCGTATGCCAGAAATGTTTCGACTCTGGTCAAGAAGAAGTCGCTTTTGGATGATGTGACCTCATCTGGCGAAGTAAGTTGCCACGTGGACACATTTGATGACTATGTTGCAGCTTTGGAAAAGCTATTTGTTATCCAGAACATAAGTGCATGGTGTCCAGCAATTAGAAGTAAAACCGCTATCAGAAGTGGCGTGAAACGATGTTTCTGCGACCCTTCCATTCCGATTGCTCTTTTGGGGTTGTCTCCTGAAGCGTTGAGCATGCAGCTCAAGACGTTTGGTTTTATCTTTGAACAGATGTGTATTCGTGACTTAAAGGCATATACTATAGACTTAAACAGTCACGTGTCTTATTATCATGACCGATATGATTTGGAAGCGGATATAGTGCTGCATCTGGAAGATGGACGGTATGCCTTGATAGAGTGCAAACTTGGCAGTCGTGAGATTGACGATGGAGCCAAGCATCTGCTTGAACTCAAAAGGCTTATACAGGAACATAACAAAACAGAGAAACAGATGCCCATTCGGGAACCGGATTTGCTGATAGTGATGACTGGTGGAAGCATGGCATACACTCGTCAGGATGGCGTGAAAGTCATTCCGCTGGCTTGTCTTAAAGATTAACCCTATTAGCTAAAACGACACTTATGGGCAATAAGATGAAGGAATGGTTTGAGGCGAACCAAGAAATCTATGCAGAGTTCAAAAGCAGGATTCATTCCACATTGGACATTCTATCACAAGATGGAACCAATGTGGCAGAATGCGATGATACTGACTCGCTTCAAAATATGCTTTTAGAGGCAATGACAGCAAAGAATATGCCTGTTGAGAACATAATAAACACCTTCTCTAAAGCCGCAGAAGAAGGTGATGTGGCTGCTTGTTGTATGCATTGCTATTTGGAATTGGATAATGGGTTTGAGGAAATAGAGAGTGCCATGACTAAATTTGAGCAATCTACGGATGCGCAATATATCAAAGATGGGGTTAAATTCCACTTGCAGGATAAAGAGCAGGAAACTCAAGAGGCATCAGACCGAGAACTGAATCTATTGCGTTTGCGCCGTTGGCATTACGAACACCCGAAAGAATATCAAGAGTTCACAAATCTCTTCACAAAAGCATACGATGGTGACATGAGCTTCGCCTTCAAAGGTTTTTCCTACTTGATAGAGCTGCTGTCGCTTGATGGTATAAAAGGTATCTCCGAATTATTGTTAAGCCTATGCCCAGGAACTGAGAGCTACAACAAAGCTCAATTTTCTAATGTTAGTCAGCAGGCACACGAAAAACTGACTGAATTGTTTGCCTCCACATTTAACAAAGAGGAAACAAAAGATAAATTGCAGCACAATAATCCTTTCTTGTTCAGTGTGTTCTATTGGATGATATTTGATAATGGTTTCGTGAAGTCCGCTGATTTATTATCCAAAACAATGATGGGAGAGAAGCCTTCTTTTTGGCAGAAAAACTTTGGCGAACAAATTATGCGCTCTTTGATGCTTACCAGTATGGATAAAGCGACTTACACTAAAGGAACATGGAAAGCAGCAAACAATCGTGTAGTCAAAGATGTAGCTAATTCTGCATTACAAGAGAGTAAAGGAAGACGTGGGCGCAGGCAAGTCTGTGTCCTGCTTGAAGAAATGCTTATACAACCTCATGCAGAACTTCTTACCAACGAGATAGAAAAAATACTCACCGAATGGATGGAAACGAATGATACGGATTCTATTCTTGCTTATATTTTTGCTGCGCTGACCAATGGAAGCTTGCTTAATGATACCTATAACTATCGTACTTTCCATACAGCCATCTTGGAAAAATTCCCATCCCTTGGATTTAAGTCTGGCTTTGATTGGGGAGAAGCCCTTTATAATGCCATTGTCAGTGAACGTGGCAACGACTATAATTTGAGTTTATCAGAAAAGACTGTTCAAACAGGAAAAGAACAGGCAAAGTTGATAAGCATAAGACTGCGCACCTTACTTTCCCCTGATGTATATTGATTGCATCATAAAGGCTTGATTTGTTAAAAAGAAACGCTGTTCCGTTAAAAGCACCTCGGTAAAAATCATGACGATTTCTGCCGAGGTGCTTTCATTTTATTCCATCGTAATTTCGCAGCATAATCATCAAAACAATATGTTATGCAAGGAAATTTTATAATGTTACAGAAGGACGACCTGAAGCAGGTTGTCGCTGAAATGATGGAAGAGTTGGTCGGTAAGAAATCGCAAACCAATCTGACCGCAGAAGAGAGTGACGAGTATTTTACTCGCGACCAGGTATGTGAACGACTCCACATAACCTATACCACCTTGTGGCGTATGCAGAAGGAAGGAAGAATTATAGTTCACAAATTGGGTGGACGTAATCTTTACTCGAAGAAGGAAATCTCCTCACTTCTGAAAACTAAAGTACAGACTGCTGATAGCGCTAATCCAAATGTTTAATCTAAAAGCAAGCATTATGGAAGAACAATACATTCGAGTAGGCACTACTATATATAAGGTAGTGCAGCAGCCTTTGGCAGATGGAACGATGACTACCCGCAGATTGCAATGGAGCTTTGGCACTATCCGACAAGATTATGGTAAGCACAATATCCCTACTATTGATAAATATAATGGTTTTTGCACAGTGCCAAGTCACACAGACTATCAAAAGGATGTTGCAGGTTTCTATAATCTGTATGAACCAATTGACCATGTTCCGGCAGAAGGGAATTTCTCAGATATTGAAAAACTGCTACACCACATCTTTGAGGAGCAATACGAACTGGGGTTGGACTATATGCAGTTGCTTTATATGCAGCCAACTCAGAAACTCCCCATCCTGTTATTGGTGTCAGAGGAACGAAACACAGGAAAGACCACTTTCCTGAACTTTCTGAAAAGTATCTTTCAGGACAATGCCACCTTTAATACAAACGAGGATTTCAGGAGCCAGTTCAATGCAGACTGGGCTGGCAAGCTACTCATCGTTGTGGACGAGGTGCTGTTGAGTCGTAGAGAAGATTCAGAGCGATTGAAGAACCTAAGCACAGCCCAAACCTACAAGGTAGAGGCCAAGGGTAAAGACAGACAGGAGGTAAACTTCTTTGCCAAGTTCGTACTATGTTCCAACAACGAACTTTACCCTGTTATCATTGACCCGGGAGAAAACCGCTATTGGGTGCGTAAAATCCGACCACTTGAAAGCGATGATACCAATTTCCTGCAAAAGCTAAAGGAACAGATACCTGCATTCCTCTATTATCTCCAGCACCGCACACTCTCCACCAACAAAGAGGGGCGTATGTGGTTTCATCCTACCCTTATCAGGACAGAGGCTCTTGACCGCATTATCCAGTGCAACCGCAACCATACGGAGTTGGATATGGTAGAGCTGATACGTGACATTATGGAAACGCAACACGTTGACAAGCTGTCGTTCATCCCTCAAGACTTAATACCGTTACTGACCATGAACGGTGTAAAGGTGGAGCAATGGCAGATACGAAAGGTCGTGAAAGAAGTCTGGCGACTTACCCCTGCTCACAATGCACTGACCTATCTTGCCTATCAATGTGACTACACTAAGCCGGGGCGTGTTTCCTCAATTAGCAGAGTGGGACGTTTCTACACGGTGACCAAGGAGTTTATAGACTCTTTAGGTTTATAATCCTTTGTTGAGTTGTTGAATTGTTGAGAACAACAAACTAATCTTTGGTACTCAAACAAATACAATTCAACAAGCACTCAACAAGAGGTGTAACTGGGCAAAAGAGAAAGCTATTTTTCTTTTCACCAGCCCATTCTCTCAACAACTCAACATTTCAACAAATCACTCACATTATGACTATACAAGAAATAAAGGCAATCCAAATATCCAACTTCCTTGCAAGCAAGGGATATGAACCAATAAACAGAAAAGGAAATAAGTGGTGGTACTTATCGCCACTACATACGGAGAAAACCGCATCATTTAAGGTGGATTTAACCAAAAACGTGTGGTATGACTTTGCACTGGGCAAAGGAGGTAACATCATTGATTTGGCGATGCAACTATACCACACGCAAAACATTTCAGAAGTATTGCACATGATGGGGCATTCAATCATTCTACCCACAATACCAATCCATTCTACTTGCTCACAAAAGGACACTTCGTTTGAAGATATTGAGGTAAAAGAACTGGCTCATCCTGCTTTACTACAATACCTCTCGGGAAGGGGTGTTGATTCTATTACAGCCAAAAGGCAGTGCGTGGAAATACACTACAAAAGTGCTGGCAAGCGATATTTTGCTATTGGCTTCAAGAATGATGCTGGTGGCTATGAACTTCGGAATCCATACTTCAAGGGATGTATTGCTCCGAAAGCAATCACTATGATAAGGAACCACGAAACCGTTTGTCACATATTCGAGGGATTCGCGGACTATCTCTCCTATCTCATACTACATGGCGAATGTGATGCGGTGGTACTCAACTCCATTGTAAACATCCCGAGTGCTCTCCCCATGCTCAATAAGTATTCTCAAATATGCTGCCAC
>ULTJ01011915.1_pt1 | contig 9696 bp, 7 predicted proteins | sample 1957491 | NCBI WGS metagenome assembly ULTJ01 (sample SAMEA4835731, study PRJEB28245) | human gut metagenome | biome: gut microbiome; material: fecal sample | place: Denmark | collected 2008 | reverse complement strand
CCTCTCCCTGCACCCTCCGATTAAGGCTCTGCCCTAATAACCCTTTCCCTATCGTATAACTCAAAAGCATAAGCAAGCTATGGCACAGAAGACATCCATCAACATCAAACCCTGCAATACAGGCAGCAGTGAAGAGCACAACAGACGGAGAGCCGAATACCTTGCCCGTATCAACAAGGACAGGCTCTATATCCGTACCGACCTCATGGCATCAAACGAAGCATGGGTAGCACCAGAATTGGGCAACAGCTCATTGGCTGACCGCTACAATCAGATAGCCGCGATGGTCAAAGAGAAGACTGGTCGGGCTATGCAGACCAAAGACCGTGAGCGAGTGAACAAGAAGACAGGCAAGGTGACCATCGTGCGTGGCAGCACTCCGCTCAAAGAAGGTGTCGTTGTTATCAAGGATAATACCACAATGGAGCAGTTGCATCATTTCTGTGAGGTGTGTAAGGAGCGTTGGGGAATCACACCCCTGCAAGTGTTCATCCACCGTGACGAGGGACATTACAGCAACCCACAAGACTCTGCCACATGGAAGCCCAATCTTCATGCCCATATCGTATGGGATTGGATGAACCACGAAACCGGCAAGTCCTGCAAGCTGGACGAGAAAGCCATGAGCGAGATGCAGACTGTTTTGGCTGAGTGTCTGGAGATGGAAAGGGGCATCTCAAAAGAGCTTACGGGCAAGAAACATTTGGAACGGACGGACTTCATCATAACCAAACAGAAGCATGAAGCCGAGCAAGCCAAGGCGGAAAAGGAAGCCGCTCTTTCTGCTAAAGAAGAAGCCGAGGCGGAACTCCAGTTCATCAAAGGAGAGAACGAGGTTAAAGAGATATACCGCCAGTCGCTTGACAGTGAGATTGCCGACAAGGAGAAACAGCTCAAGGACGAGCGCAAGGCAAAAGTGGACAGCATTTTGGATGGTGTCGGCAGTCTGATTGGTATGGGCAAGTCTGCGACAATCGAAAAGGACAATGCCAGACTGAAAGCCGAGAACGAGCGTATCAGAAAGGCTTTCCTCGATGCGGTCAACAAGGAAGTTGAGAAGCGGACAAGGGTACTTGTCGCAGAGAAACAGAATGCCGAAGCCGAGCGGGACAGGGCACTGGCGCAGAACCGCTCACTTGTCATTGAACGGAACAAGGCGATTACCCAACTAAAGAGCCAACAGGCAGACGAGCAGCAGCGTATCGAAAGGGCGGTCAGACTTGCCAACACGGAAAAGGACAAGACAATAAGCCTGTTGCAAAGTAGGCTGAAAGCAAGCAGGCAGGTTTTGAACATCATTGCAGATATGCTCTATGCTGCCAGCGACATTTTCAAACGTGCCATAGATGCGATTATCCATTATGGAACGGAGAAATACAAGTCCATATTCGGCAATGATGAAGCCGCAGACATTAAGAATGTGATGCAGGCTTACGGCAGGACAAAGGAACAACATCAGGCGGTTGGCTCATGGCTATGCGGATATGCGGAGAGCCGACAGCCTTTTGACGAAACGAAACATCGGCAAACCCGGGATGAGGTTGCCGATGTGGCGGAAGGTCGGTATGATTGGAAGATTGAGAGAGGGCAAAATGAAATTAGTATAATATAGTGTATAAATTTAAGTTAAAATAAACACAAAAAGCAAAATCCCCTACCAAAATATTTAGCAGAGGATTTTGTTATATCGTTTAAAGGGCGTTTTTTATATTTTTCAATAAATCACCATATCCATGATTGTCCCCTGAGTCTTTAACACAGGTGACTGACTACATGTTTTCGTATTCCTGTCATACACGAACAGTCCAGCACCGTTGGTTTCCGTTACTAATCCAAAAAATACTTGGCTGTCTTTATGATTAATCGCACAACTGTAACCATTGGTTCGGGGAAAATCAAGAACTTCTCCTGTACAGTTATACAGATTTGCTTTGAAAGCATAATTTGTTTTGTCGTTGATATAGTCTGGCCCTGACGCCCCAATGAATGCGGGACAATAACCAAAGAAATACAACTCTCCGTTTCCTGCATAGTGATAGGAAAGTACATATTGTAATTTTCCTCCTTCTACACCCGTCCACGTTCTGTCTGTAAGATTGAAGCAATAATCCTTGTCAAAATCAGTCTCGCCGTTCTTAATACGTAGCAGTCCACAGTATTGATCGGGTACGTAGCCATAAGATCCCCAGCAGGGAATATATAAATCGTTCTTTTCATCAACAAACATTGCACCTACACCGATAACGGTAGCGGCAGACAACCGATAATCAACGATTTTCTTTATAGGTTTATCGGTTGTGGCATCCACTAACAGAACATGTGCACCTTTTTTGCAAATAGGCATGTTGTCAAACTGTCCTAGTCCTACATATAGAATGTTGTCACGCAAGAACAGACCTATAGGGTTAGGGGTATTGCTGCCCTCTGCACCCCATCGCGAGTCTGCAAGGTCTATTTCACCTGTCCTTTCCATAGTGGTCGGGTTGAAGATTACGATTTTGTTTTCAATCGGTGCCGTCGCATAGGCTTTTGTATCATTAACCACTAACATGTTTCCAGCCATAGGCGCCATACGGTCCACTTGGATTTGTCCAGCCTTGGTTAATGTACCGTCATCATTGCGGATGAATTTATATACATTCGCATCAGCCGCACCACCGATACTGAACACCCAATCCTTATATGTGGCAAGATAAGGGGTGCTCTTCACCTCATGGGCGTTGGTAAAGCTGACATTTTCATTGGAAGTGTTCTGAACAGGGACGATGTATCCCATAGAAGCTTGAGGAGCCATGTCGATTGCGAGAATCATGTTAGCCTTCCCCTCTGTCATGGGTGGTAGCGGATCGTCATTACTGCTGTCACAGGAGGTCAATGCAAAGCCTCCTGACAGACATACTGCTAATAGAATTAAATTTTTCATTTTCATTTTATTATATTAATTGTTTACCATTCAAGTGATGTAAAACGGATTTTAAGCGAGAAAAGTCGACCTGCCAACGGATAATTAAAGTTGGTCATCTCATCGGTATTGAGAATATTGTGACATTCCGCTCCGAATATTATCTTCCGTTTGCATATACCATATTCAAGGCCGATGGTATGAATACATGTCCCAGGTATTTTATAGTTTTGATTTTTACTCAGTTCGTAACCATAATAATACTTGTCGGTATATCCTCCTTCATAATAAATACGGGTATATTGATTCCGACCACCAAAGAGGTTGTCCTTTCGGTAATCTACCATCCAATTGAAATATAGAATAGGTATATGTGGTAACTGCATTTTATAGGTTTGGCTTGGTGTATTTGTACCAAACAGATATTTGGAATAGTCAAGCGATTTTTGCCAAGTACCATTCAGCGACACGAACCAATTCCGGTTTATATCCCATTTTACTTCGGCATCTGCACCATATAGCAAAGCTTCGCCTAAATTCTGATATTTATAATATCCCGCTTGCGCAAGCATATACATCATGTTCTTTACTTTTGTCGTATATACATTTGCTTCAAATTGCAACCGTGATTCATTATTGTAGTAGTGGTCATATATTACCCCTAAATTATAATTGTTCGCCATTTCAGGGTTCAATGCCGTATTGACCTGGGTTGTGATACGATCCCCAAGGATTTCCTCATATCGCGGCAAACGATAATTATGTTCCAATGCTGCTTTCAGATACCAATGTCGGGGTAAATCATATTTCAAGGCAATACTATAGCCCAAATTGTCTCCTGTGCGGTCGGTCTTGACCGGTTCACTTTCCGACCCATATGTCAAATCTACCGTCTCACCGTTCACTCCAAAATGATAATATCGCCCGGTAATAACGGAAGTAAGTTTGTCATTGAACCACCTGTTCTCGAAAGACAGAGAAGAAATAAGACCTGTCACATCTGATTGGAGTCCACAAAGTCTTTTTTTCAAGAATTTTTCCGCTTCCGGATCATTAGCCTCCTGAGTAACATATCGAAAATCATTGTTCAAATTGACTGACATTTTATTAGGACTCAAATGATATTTTAAATTCAGATTGAAACGAATGTCATGAGTATGGTCATCTGAAAGGTTTGGTACACTTCCCTTTTCTCCTTTGTAGCTATTGGGACGTTTGTTGCCATAGAAGTCATATACATATGAAGATGTATCGTTCAGGCATGAATTAGTGTACAGATAGCCTCCATTAAATTTCATATCCATTTTTTTAGTAAGGAAAGATTTTCTTTCTAAATGTAAAGTTCCACCAGTAGTGAAAGCTTTGTTGAAGGTATGACGGATGTTGGTTTCGATACCTTGCATCTCTTTTCTATTAGCATATCCTAAAATTTCTAATTCAGCTTCATCGAAATAGCCATTCATAAAATTGAAACTTACAGCGTAGTCTATCATTTTCAAATGATCATGGTCTCGTTTTATTTTTAATCCTTCTACATAGGGTGATTCTATGGTATAATCATTTGCCGCTAAAGTTCCTCCTGCATATAGAGTCATGGCCGTGTTTATTTTATTGAAAAAATGGCGAACAGTCGCACTGCCCTCATGCGTTCCGTAACTTTGCATTTTATATGCCAAATCGTAAAAATTTTTATCGGTATCAATTGTCACTACATTGACAGCACTTCCCAATCCATCTCCCCCAAACTCTGGTGGGACAATACCTTTGTATATTTCTATGCGGTCTATGAACTGAAGTGGAATATCATTTATGGAAAAGTTTCCATCTGGTGTATTTAATGGATAACCATCCATATATATTTGAACTCTATTGCCTTCCAAGCCGCGAACATTTATTTTAGTCTGACTTCCAACTCCGCCGGTTTGTCTGAGTTTTACGCCGGTTTGATGGTTGAGCACCTCACTTATAGAGGTACCTCGCCCTGCCAACGTTTTGCCATCTATTACCGTAACAGGAACACCCTGTTGCTTAACTTCTCGTATCTCACACCTTTCGCTGATGCCTACAACCTCCACACCGTCCAGTTGCATATTTGCATCTTCCATAAGGACATCTAAAGTTTTGCTCTCTGATTCTGAAAAGAATACAGTCTTGGTTGTTCTTTTCAAACCAACGCACGAAAATACTATAGTTGACTTACCTATAGGAATATTCTTTAATACATAATTTCCTTGTTCATCTGTAGTTGTCCCGATTGAAGTATGCTCTATTTGTATAGTTACACCTATTAAGGGAGATTTATCCTGAATGCTTCTGATACTCCCAGACAAAACCCGTTGAGCCATAGCAGATAGACTGAACAAGGAATAAAGAAAGATTAGTAAAAGAACACAGCCTGTTCTTCTTTTTTTATAATTTATAAAATCGAATTTCATAAGGTTGTCTTTTTTGGGTGCAAAGTTATCTCGTTTTCAAAGAATGCACAACCCCTAAATTTAGGTATTTTAACGTCACTGTAATCTGAAAAACCACGAATATAAGTATTGACAGCAATAATAAAAATACTTAGGGCTATTATATATAGCAATTTCTCACTATTGTTTATTAAACATTGATTTAATTCTTAAACGAGAGAATTCATCTGTACCCCATTTAGATTTTTGTGTAAATTAAGACATTGCTTTTCAGAGTAGGTAATAATTCCTTGACTGTAGAATTAATATGTCAAGGAGAAACAAGAGGGAAGAAATCAATTTCCCTCCCCATGTTGTCGGCATTTGGCTACCCAAAAATGCCATCAGTCAGATTTACCGCATCCACTTTTTTCTCCATGTTCACGGAGGCATATACCTGTGTGGAAACGATGCTGCCATGCCCCAGTATCTGACTGACCGAATAGAGTTCCGCTCCTGCCGTTATCGCCAGCGTGGCAGCCGAATGGCGGGCCACGTGGTAGGTGAAATCCTTTTCTATCCCTGCCTTCTCCTTGATACGCCGCACATACTTTGCCACGTTGTCGGGCTTCTTCACCAACGGGAAGATGATGCAGTCCTCCCCGTTCTCCGGCTGGGGAGGCAACAGGGATATGGCTAACTCGTTGAGCGGGACGGTTACGGGTCGCCCGGTCTTGTGCTGAACAATGGAAACCATCAGCACCTCGCCCGTGTCCTTTATGTCGCTCCACCGTAGCCGCTGCATGTCCCCAAGCCGTAGCCCTGTCATGCAGGAGAAGCCGAAAGCCTTTTGTACGGTTCGTTCTGCTTGCGTCTGTGTCTCGACGGCAAGAAAGCGTTTCAACTCGTCCGTGGTCAGGTATTCACGATGTTTGTCTGGCGCGTGAAACCTCTCTTCTTTGGCAAGGTCTTGAATGGGGTTGAAGGGTATCAGCCCATCACGCACCGCCTTGTTAAAGATAGCCTTTACCGTTTCCTCGAACAATACGAGGGTAAAGTCTGCCAGTTTGCCGCCTCCCGACTTGATTTGACGGGGATTGCGGTATTCACGCATATACGCTTACTGTCAAGCAGAAGCAGGAAGACGAACAGGTAAAGGCTGAAAAGAAAGCCGCTGACATTTAGAACGTGATGCAGAGTTACGGCAAGACCACAGAGCAGCAGAAGGCTGTCGGCGCATGGCTCTGTGACTATGCGGAATACTTACAGCCATTTGATGAAATCAAACATCGTCATACACTCAATGAGGTTGGCGATGTCGCAGAGGGTCGGTATGATTGGAATAGAGAGAGGGCGAGACGGAATCAACTTATGATTTACTCAGTGTGAAAACGTAGTTTTGAGCGATAAACCGAAATGCTTGTGGTTACATCTTTCCCTCCTATTCGGCCATATACTTTTATAGTGGCTCGAGCGCCTAAGTAACCGTTCGACAATTCTTCATCCGACAATGTGGCAAAATGAATCCGAAGTGATTTATGGTCTGCAATTTCTACTGAAATACCTACCTCTTTCTCGGTAGCTGATATAATTCTCTGCAATCCCATGCAATTTCAAAAGATCACTCTTGCAGAGTTTCGCTTCAAAAAGGTCACCTGAAGGTCACCGATAAAAGAAAAAGCACCTACAGAAAATCTGTAAGTGCTTGATTATTAAAGTGGACCAGCCTGGGCTTGAACCAGGGACCTCCAGATTATGAGTCTTCTTCACATCCGCAACAGTCAATGTTCCTGTATGTGACAACTTACCTTCGGCTTCCGCTTTCAGTTGGTAAGTACCCGCCTTGACATCCTTAAACAGATAAACACCGTTGGCATCGGTCGTGGCAGAATTACCCTCTCCCAATGAAACCTTCGCACCCGAGATTCCCTCACCGTTCAGACTCGTGATAACTCCGGTCAACGTATTGGAAGCAACCTCAACCACAGGCGGAGTCACATGGTCATAATCAGGATCATCGTCACTACAACCGGCAACCCCCATGGTCAAACCGGCAATCAGAAGCATATAAGCTCCTCTTCTTACAAAATTGTACATAGTAAAATAATTAAATTTAAAAATTATGTTTAGTTATATCATTTACAACAGATTGATGCAAAAGCACACCCCTCCGGAAAAATATTTGCCGTTTTGCAGCGAAGACTGTACCAGCAAGTGCTTCCACAATTTCCAGTCAAAGCCCACGTTCACATCATCGCCCGTATACTCCGCTATCAACCGGAAATTCTTCTGAAACGAAGGGCTGAACGTAATACCGCCCACCGGTCCGTTCCATTTCGAGTTCAGACTCCACCGCCAGTGCCGGTAAGCCATGTGCACACCCAGCACATTCCCTTTCAGCCGGAAATGCTTGGACAATGCCACATAATAATTGGAAAAATAGCTGTTTACCACACGCGATACATCCGTCTCATGCTGCGTCTTCAGCCAGTTTACACGGAAATCCAGGTCATTGACCCCTATCGCCACACTCGGCCACCACTTACCCGGCTTCTCACGAACCGGCTGTAGCTTGAGCGAAAAATAACGGTCCTTGCGGTGCAGCCCCGGATGTTCCTTATCTTCCACACCGTCAACAATCTTCGTCGATTTCAAAAGCGTACAAGTATACGCAATCTCCATCCACCTGAACGGCGTGATACTCAGGTAATAACTCATCGTATGATATTTATCGCCTTTATACGTCAGCACATTCGGAGTAAACTCCCGATTCAGGAAATGCACCCCTGCGCGTGCCTCCCCCTCTTCACCCATGTCCGCCGAAGGAACATGTATCAAACCGCTCATGCCCGTATACTGCTGTGCCACGGCCGGCACCGAAAACAGCAATGCCATGAAGCACCCCATTATATATCTCATTTTCATTCAGTACCTCCTTTCTGCCGAACAGTAAAATCAGGCGTCATGCCATTCGCACCCCAGTCCGACCGGCTGCGGTCAAACCATCCTTCCCGTTCATTCTCTTCGGGGTCGGTCGTATACATTTTACCCGCATAAGCATCCGCCTCCTGATTATACGTCAAGCGGAAATTGGATGCCGGGCGGAAACGCACCTTCCTGTTACTCCGTTTATAAGGAGGAATCATCATAACCACCTTAAAACCGAAATTCTCTTTTCCCTTATCGGTATATTGGGCAAACACCCCCACCGTGCAATGCCGGAAATGCCTCATCGCTTCTCCCTGCACACCGCAGTCTTCATACAGGAAACGGCCGCCGCGCACCCGGAATTCCGTATTCACCCCATTCAGATAAGCACGCACCCCGGCAAGAGCCGTCAAACGCTCCATCGGACTGCATTCCCATCCTGCCGCCATGGAACAAAAACCCGTCCATCCCGCCTGTGCGTCCAAGGCAAGCCAGTCCGTAGCCGCATACATCCACTTCACATCCAGTCCGTAGCGTTCCATCGCAAACAGTCCTCCGCTCACTTTCAGAAAATGCTTCCGGTGCCAGTCCCATTCCTTGCTAAGCACAGCCATGTTCAGACGGACTTTCTTATAACGATCGCCATAATCATTATAAACAGGCACAATGACCTGTCCCGCCAACTGCCAGCGGTTTCCCATATACCACTTCACTCCGGGTGTCAGGTTCACCAGCACCTCATATATCTTATTGTGAAAAATATCACGATAATGCAATTCGGCTCCCATAAACACATCCACCCGCGTGTTCTCTGCCGATTGCGCCCTTCCGGTACAAACAAACAATACCGACAGGCATAACGGCAAAAAACATCGATACCCAATTCTACTTATCCAAAACTTCATACACCGAATGTTTACTCTTGAACTCGGGAACCATTTCCTTCATACGTTTTACAATCTCCATATCATCCTCTTCCACACTGGAAGCCACCAGCTCATCCACCTGCCGGCACACATCGGCATAATCATACTCACGCACCTGCGCAATCTTGATTTTAGGATGAAAAGTAGGCTTGGTCGTCTCTTCTTCATTCAATACCTCCTCATACAGTTTCTCACCGTCGCGCAATCCTGTAAACTTAATCTCCACATTCTTGGCTCCGCTTAACTGAATCATACGTCGGGCAAGATCCACAATCTTCACCGGCTTACCCATATCGAACACGAAAATCTCACCGCCATTGCCCATCGTTCCCGCCTCAAGCACCAGCTTACAAGCTTCGGGAATCAACATAAAGAAACGGATAATATCGGGATGCGTCACCGTTATCGGTCCGCCCTGCTTGATTTGTTCCTTAAACAGCGGAATAACCGAACCGTTCGAGCCCAGCACATTACCGAAACGCGTAGTGACAAACTGAGTGACTCCCTCCACTTTGCCATCCTTCTCCGCCTTATCCAGACTCTGCAC
>ULTJ01024402.1_pt1 | contig 9698 bp, 14 predicted proteins | sample 1957491 | NCBI WGS metagenome assembly ULTJ01 (sample SAMEA4835731, study PRJEB28245) | human gut metagenome | biome: gut microbiome; material: fecal sample | place: Denmark | collected 2008 | reverse complement strand
ATGCAAAGGTGAGAAGATATACGGGCATAAACAAAGAAAACAGTCCGGGGAAGGCTGTTTTCTGAGAATAAATCATACTACACTTATATACAGCAGGTTATATCACAATCAAATTCACTAAAGAATACTATTTAGCTAAAAGAGTATCAGGAGTATAAACTGGAATTTCTGACATAGTATAATCTTTTGTATTTCTAGTAACAATACAATCAACATTGGCAGAAAAAGCTGAATTCTAAAAGTTGTCTATGTTCACATTGCCTACGCAAAACATAATAAATAGTAGTAAATGACAGAGCAGCTACACATAACTCAACATCCGGCGACTCACTTAGATAGAATATTTGCTTGGCTTTTTCACCAAACGGTTCTCTATTAGATAAATAATCAATTACAATATTTGTATCAAGAAATATCTTCATATCTATAAATATTTTGTTCTAAGAACATCCTCTAATTCTTTTTTATAATCAAAATCAGCAGGTAAATGAACAGAACCATACAATTGATCTATAATAAAATGTCTTGATACTTTATCCTTTTTGTCAGGCAAGTGTTTACCCAATACCACGTTCCACCCCATTTTTTTACCAATTCCTTAAAAAAAGCCACATCTGACGGTGGAACTTCTACATAAATTCTCTGTGCAATAATCTCCTGATTATATGCCATCATTGGTTCATTCACCGATTGTTCAGCTGTTTCCTGGTCTTTATATGATTTCACTTTACTCATTACTCTATATTATTGTTATACAAACAAAAACATTTTGATTGAGAAACACAAATCATCAATAAGCTTTCTTCTATAAATAAAAAAATAGCCGAAATCACTCTCTAAAGAACAATTTCGGCTACACTGCCAAAGTAAGAATATCGATCGATTAGTCAATTATCCCTCCTTCATTTTTGCAACAATATAACGTATATCATCTTCCAAATGCGTTGATTACACTAATAACAGTCTCTACCTCTTCGTCACTCAAGACTGGGCTGATTGGAAGTGAAAGTTCTTCATTTGCCAAACGTTCTGTTATAGGCAGTGACATTTCGTTCCATTCTTTGTAGCACTCCTGCTTGTGTGGTGGAATAGGATAATGGATAACAGTCATGATACCATTTTCCTTGAGATATTCCTGAAATTCATCTCGACGCTCGCAAAGAATAGGATATAGATGGAAGACATGAGCATTCCAATCATCAATACGCTGAAGTTTAATAAGTGGATTATTGATACTAGAATGGTATCTGCGAGCTACGTTGCGACGCAATTCGAGATCTTCATCAAGGTGATGGAGCTTAACATAAAGGATGGCAGCCTGAATTTCATCCAAGCGAGAGTTGCGACCTGTGTATTTGAATACATATTTCTTTTGCGAGCCATAATTGGCAAGGGCGCGAATAACTTCTGCGAGTTCAAGGTCATTAGTAGTCACAGCGCCACCATCACCAAATGCACCAAGATTCTTGCCAGGGTAGAATGAGTGACCTGCAGCATCGCCAATAGCACCAGTCTTCACTCCATTATTGAACTTGCAACCATGCGCCTGAGCATTGTCTTCAACGAGTTTTAGGTTATATTTTTTGCAGAGTTCACCAACCTTTTCTGTGTATGCACATTGACCATAAAGGTGAACAAGTGCGATAGCCTTTGTGCGAGAAGTTATTGCATCTTCAATGAGATTCTCATCAAGTTCGAAAGTCTCTGCATTAGGTTCAACAAGAACAGCTTTCAATCCATTTTCTGTAATAGCGAGAACTGTCGCAATATAAGTGTTGGCAGGCACAATGACCTCATCGCCTGGCTGCATAACGCCCATTTCGATATACGCGCGGAAAATCCAGATAAGAGCATCGAGACCGTTGGCGCAACCTACACAATACTTTGTACCGATATAGTTGGCGTAATCTGTTTCAAATTTGTTATTCTCTTCACCCTGAAGATACCATCCGCTATCAATTACTCGAAGAACTGCTTCGTGGATTTCATCTGCATATTTAGCAGTAATTTTCTTTAAACTAAGAAATTCTATCATTATAGTATAATTTATTTGTCTTCTACTTGTTTTGCCGGATTACCATACCATGTGGTATGAGGGGGTATATCTTTAGTAACCACACTACCAGCGCCGATCATTGCTCCTTCGCCAATAGTAATACCAGGAAGAATTGTTGAACCAGCACCAATTGTGGTTCCATTACCTACTTTAGTTTTCAAAAGATTCCACTCTTCACAACCTGAATGCGGATATTTATCATTAGTAAATGAAACATTAGCGCCAACGAAAACCTTATCGCCTAACTCTATACCATCCCAAATCTGTACACCACATTTGATTGTACAATAATTGCCTATTATAGCTTCATTTTCTACAAGGCAATGTGAACAAATATTGGTATGTTCTCCTATCTTAGCATTAGGCATTATCACACAAAACTGCCACACTCTTGTGCTCTCAGGAATATTTTTGCATTGGCAATCTGCCAGTGGGTGAATCATAATACTTACCCTCCTTTCTTAAACTCTAAAAAATCATCATAGTCTCTGATGTAGTCTTCCTTCTGATATACCTCAGAGGCAAGCACAAGGCAAACAGATCCTGATGAGAAATCATTAAGTTCACGCCAAATTCCTGATACTATATACAAACCTTGATATGGTCTGTTCAATGTAAATGTTCGCTTAACATTACCATCATCAAGAGTGACAGTGAAACTACCACTTACTGCCACTATCAACTGTGAAAGTGCCTTATGTGCATGAGCGCCTCTACTCTCACCACCAGGCACATCATAGAGATAGTAGCATCGTTTTACGTCAAATGGGATAGTCTCACCGTTAGTAACAACTGTAAGGTTACCTAAACGGTCACTGTGGTGCTTATCAAGTTCCACAATAGTGCAATCATATACGTTACTTTTCTTCATGATTTTTAAACTTTAAGAATTCATCATAATTGCGTATATAATCGTCAGCAGTATACTCCGTTGAGCCAACGATAAGAGCGACCGAGTTTGTTGAAAAATTTTCCATTTCACGCCAATAGCCTTTTGGAACATACAGCCCATAGTAAGAACGATTGAAAGTGAAAGTCTGCTTTTCTTTGCCATCATCAAGCACTACATCGAATGCACCAGAGAGCGCTACGATGAACTCTTGGTTTTCTTTGTAAGCATGACCTCCACGACTTTCTCCACCAGGGACATCGTATATCCAATATGTCCTTTCTATTTGGAAAGGAATATGGTTATTTTGCTCAAAGAAAGAGAGGTTACCTCTTGCATCCAAGAATTTAGGGAGTTCAATTATTATTGGTTTTTCCATTTTATCTATATTTATACATATCATCGTAATACTTCTTATTTGTCTTAAATTGCCATCTCCTGTTTGGAGATGTCTTTAGTAATTAGGTATAATCTTGTATCAGAGCCACCTGCAAGTATAATTTCTATTATATTATCTGACTATTTTAAATAGGGTTAAAAATATAATCTTAAAATATTCATGAAGTGATGGATTGCTAATGTATCGCATATTCAATTCTATCTTCGCTGGCATTATCTCCTCAATGTATGTCTTGTCGGGATCAGAAGATTTTTCCAACAATACATTCTCATCCATGAACTTGATCGAAGCATAATCTGTCACGCCTGGGTGAATGGACAATACTTTACGCTGCTCTTCTGTATACAAATCCACATATCTGCGCACTTCTGGGCGAGGTCCAACCAAACTCATGTCACCAAGGAACACATTGATGAGTTGCGCCAGTTCATCCAACTTATATTTGCGGATATAGTATCCTGATCGAGTGATACGAGGGTCGCGCCCCCCCACAGTTATCAAGCTACCTTTGTCTGCATTTTGCATCATCGAACGAAACTTAAAGATACGGAAGTCTTTTCCATCCTTACCTACTCGCACTTGGCGATAAAATACTGGTCCTTTGCTATCACATTTTATACAGATAGCAAGTATGATAAATAAAGGACTGAGCAAGAGCAATCCGCATCCACTTATCAAAATATCAATTATTCGCTTCATATAGTCTTTATCAGACGATACATTTTTCTGTTAGGATAGGTTACAAATTCATATAGCACGCTGAAACCATTCTTTTTGTAGAAACTCAATGTAGCTTCGTTATTAATGTAATCTGTTGTCAACGATATCTTCTTCACTCCTTGTTCCTTCAATTGTTTCTCTAATCGTTTCATTAGCTGTGTCCCTATACCTTTACCTTGCACTATGGCAGTTGTGCCAATAGAATACAATTCTGCATAATCTTCGTCATCTTTCACTTTTTCTGATGTTTTAGTCAGGTTCTTCGCCAGTCTTACAATAGCCATTGGCTTAGTGAAGAGTAATTTTATGAAGCACCATCCAAAGACAAGCATATTCTGTTTTAAAAGCGATGTATTGAATCCACGGCAAACGGAAGTGGCAGCAGCAAAAGCCACCACTTTACCATCATGTATAGCAATAATCAGATTACCATTGTCATGTTTGGCAAAACAACAGTAATAGGACTTTAAAAAACCTGTACCCAAGGTAGAGAGAAAAAAGTTCGGAAAGGCGCTCAAATGCACCTCAACTACCTCTTCTACAAGTTGGTCTCTGCATTTGATGTCTTTTCCAACAGACTTTATTTCCATAGTTGTTTCAATCATTACTTGGCCAGTTCACAGAAGTTAGAGATGACATAGTCAATCATTTCGTCGGTGAGACAGGTATGAAGTGGTAATGTAATTTCGTTTTCAAATAAGTGATATGCATTTGGATAGTTGGCGATATTAAATCCAAGCGCCTTATAAGCAGTCATCATAGGTAGTGGTTTGTAGTGTACATTACAAGCAATGCCACACTCAGCCATTTTTGTGATGATTTCATTACGTTGCTCCATAGTCTTGTTGAGCAGACGCACAATCATCAAATGCCCACAGCTGCGGTGATTCTCACCATAGTGAGGCAGTGACTGGTAGTGAATGCCGGCAGCCTTCATTGCAGATTCATACTTACTAATAATTTCTTCTCTGCGCTTCAACATAGCAGGATAGCGCTTCATCTGTACCAATCCCATTGCAGCCATAATGTCTGTCATGTTACACTTATATAGCGGAGCTATAATGTCATACTCCCATGCGCCCAACTTACTCTTAGCCAACGCATCCTTGTTTTGACCATGTAATGAAAGTAACTGTGTCTTCTTATAGAGTACCTCTGTGTCAATGCCCTCAATGTTCTTCCAACAGAGCGCACCACCTTCCGCAGTCGTAAAATTTTTTACAGCATGGAACGAGAACGAAGTAAAGTCAGCTACTTCGCCACTCATTTTACCATGCCATTGAGCACCGAAACCATGAGCAGAATCTGCAATAACAGCAACTCTTCCAATAGCTGCCTGCAAATCATTTTGTGCTCTGAACTCTGAAGTTTTTTCTTTGGTGATTTGAAAAAGTCGGTCATAGTCGCACATTACACCACCTAAGTCCACAGGTATTATAGCCTTTGTTCGTGGAGTAATAGCAGCAGCCACCTTGTCATATTCCATCTGCCAATCGTTAGGAGTAGAGTCTACCATCACAATCTTAGCACCGACATGACACACCACCGAAGCAGTAGCAGTATATGTATAGGCAGGCACAATGACTTCATCGCCAGGACCGATGCCAAGCAGATGTAATGCCACCTCCATGGCAGCAGTAGCAGAATTCAGACATACGCAACGATCAGCATGCGTGTAGGCCTCAATCTGATGTTCAAGTTCTTTTGTTCTAGGACCAGTGGTAATCCAACCGCTTAAAATTGCATCGCGAACTTCATTGGCCTCTTCTATTGTCATGTCTGGGGGAGAAAAAGGGACTTTCATTTTCTTGTAAATTCAAATTGTTAACATTATTATTTAAAATAGACGTTCAAGTTTATCTGTCAATTTCTTGTAGTCATAATCGGAAGCAGCAATCCTTGCTCTCTCACATATAGCCTTATACTCTTCTGAAGATAGATTAACTATTTTCATTATGGCACTAGCATACTCCTCTGGAGATACAAATTCTTGGGATATACCTATATCATACTTTTTTATTGGGTCATAGGGCATATTAATGTTGCAGCATATAGGCTTTGCACTCGCCATATATTGAAACGACTTACTTTGGCTACCGCCATAGCTACCAAAACCAACCTTATAATTAAGTAGATTGAGATAAGCGCAAGACAGCACATAAGGTACATAGCATGGATCTATCCATTTTTGTTTGAATATCACATTGGTCAAATTATGCTCTTTACAATATACTTCCAACACAGATCTTTCATCACCATCACCATATACAAGGAATACAAGATTTTTCTGTTCTTTCAACAATTCTGCTGCTTTAATCAAGTTCATCAAACCATTAGCCTTTCGGATGGAGCCAATGTATATCACTTTTTTTAAGGCAGCATTATCAAGTTCATTGTCGTCTAGTTTATTATTAACCTTGTAATTGTCAAAGTCAGATAAGTCCACACCATTATTTATATAATGTACATGTTTTATATCTATTTTACCACCTTGCTTAAGATCCCATTTCTTGTGTCTGATATAGTCCGCACCACCTTCCATTGAGAACACTATCTCGTCAGCTGCTTCATATTGTTTGCGTTCTAATCTAAACAATATTGGTAAAATCAAATTCTTCTTGGTCACCATGCCAATATCTATTAGCGACATTGGCCAAAGATCAAGAATCTCGACAATATACTTTACCTTTATTTTTTTTGCATATTTGGCTATACAATTACTAAATGGAACAAGAGCAACTTGTACAATCACATCTGGCTTTTTAAACTTTGCTGAATATTTGATAAATCGTTTATGAAATTGAATAGAAGCTAATACCCTTTTGACATAGCTATTATCATATTGAATAGTGTTGATATGTATAAAATTTATCTTACCATAACTTTTTTCCAGATATGGAGTTCCATCCTCTATCAAATTTATGCCCATATTATGCATCACACTTGATGCAAATATGGTCACATCATACCCCTTATTTATTAGATATTGAGCATACTTGATAGTCCTCAATCGTGACTCCAGCTGAGGAGGCATCGCATACTGATTTATAAGCCAAACCTTCTTGACCATAGCAAAACTTAGATATAATAAAGGAATTTTGCGAACTCTTGATAATTCTTTTCTGCATTATAATATTTATCCCAAAAATTCTTTGGTTGATAACATTGCTTGTTATTCACGACTTTAAACATTGCGTCCGCAACCTCGTCTTCATCGGGCGTTGCAGACACCAATTCCCCAGTCTGTCGTGATACCACTATATCAGCAGTGCCACCTACATTAGTTGCAATTGCGGGTATACCAAATGAAATCGCCTCCATTATAGATACAGGGACACCTTCTATTATACTAAGATTAACAAACAAATCGCATGGATGAATTTTGTAATATTTTAAAACATCAGTATGTTTTAAGTTTCCAACCAAACTATAATTGAATTTCTCTGAAGCCATATTTTCGGCTTTCTCTTTAAGGTTTTGCAAGTCTATACCATCACCACCAATATGTGTCCAACAAACATTAACATTGTATTTACTAGCCAATAATGCGGCAGATTTCATGATTAAATCTACTCTCTTTAAAGGCCATAGGGAAGAACAACTGATAATATTGATCACTTCATCATCATTTTTAGGGCTTAATCCATTATCAAATGAGCCTAATCTCATAATTTTAGTTTTACATTGAGGATACTTCTGAGAGAAATATTTTTCTCCAACTGATGAAATATGTATAGCATAATCTAATGATTTAACAACCTCTTTTCTTAATGGGAAATAATCATCATAATCATATTCCCACAAGTCGCCCCAGCCATGAAACCTTGATACACACTTCACTTTATCTTTCCAAAAACAAGAAAGGATATTGCTCCATTTGCCCCAATAGAAATAGCATACATCACCTTTGTCGAGTGACTTTTCTATACCTTGAATCTGATGAGAATTAAGAATATTGTTTATTGTTATATAACCAATAATCCATACTTTCAATTTCTTTGGATTTTTCCATACCCCATTTTTTAAGAAGTCCTTCCATAACATTTGAAAGGATCGACTACAGAAAAGACCTTTCAATATTAAAGTAAAGGAATTTTCGAAAATTGGTTCTATTACTTGGCAGTTGTCAGGTAAAATCTTAGCATTGGGAACCTCTTTCTTTAATGGGACGACAACAATCTGATTAAATTGCTGGTTAAGATAAGGGAACTCTTGAGCAAGAAAACACTCTACCACCTCTGTATATGGAAATCTAATGGGGAAAAGATATAATTTCTTCATACAATAAGCGATTTTATTAATTCTTCATATCTATCAGCAAAAACATCTATTGTATTATTATCCCGTATTTGCTTGCGATTATTTTCACCCTGATTTTTTCGATCCTCTTTTGAGGATTCTAAGAAGCGAATAATACCTTTAGCAATATCGTTAGGGTTATAGGGGTCAAAAAGATATCCATTCTGGTTCTCCTTAACAATACGAGACATTTCTACTACATTACTGCATATCACAGGTAATCCTGTACTCATGGCCTCACATAGTACATTGGGATAACCTTCATATATCGAAGGCAGACAGAGTGCATCTGATTCGCGATATCTTTCAACTATATTTTTGTCTGGTTGGTGTAGTGATATCACATCATCCAATTTATGTTCCTTAATCATAGAAACCATCTCTGACACATATTCAATTTCTGAATTATTGCCAAAGAAATTGCATTTCAATTGATAACCGCGTTTAACAACAAGAGCTATAGCCTCAATGTATCTTATATAGTTTTTTTGAGCAGTAAATCTGGCAGCAGTTATTATTCGAGGAACGGTGTTAAACTTTTGTTCATCAGATGGAGAGAAATGTTCACTATCTACAAAATTAACTATAGGAGAGACTTTTTTTGATAAAAAAGGAAAGTTATCTCCTATAAATTCTGCTTGAGTGTAAGAGTTTGGAACAACTAAATCAGCAAGTCTATAAAGATTAAAAACTACTTTGTCATACCTTGAAATTGATATATTAGTATTACGCTCACCAACTATCAATTTAAATCGGCAAAACACTTTAGCTAAACAAGCAGCCATACAAGGACCGGGATGAAATGCTATTACAAGTCCTGGCTTTATTGCCTTTATTATCTTAACCAGTCTAATTACTCGAGTTCTTTTAGCAAGCAATTCTGTATGTAAACAATGTTCAATTTTCGCCTTGTCTAACAAGTGAGCATAAAATTGATTATCAACAAATGTTATAACAGATACACCGTAACCACGTTCATTTAAGCTTACAGCTAAACCACACAATTGTCGTTCCGCTCCCCCTGAACCTAAACTCTCAGTAAACAATAAAATTTTCTTCATGCAAATTAAAATATTAACGACATGTTAATCAGGTTAATATCTAGCCATGTAGAGTCCATTCTTACTAAGGCAAATGCTATAAAAACAAATGCTGTAATAATGTTAATTAAATATTTATGTTTTTTATCTAAAGCAGCGCATAATGGAAATATTAATATCTCACCGAAAGCAAAATATATACTTAGCCTGCCACCTAAAGGAGTAGTTAACGCAATTACTGAAAGAGATAGCATTAATAATAGCAACATAAAAACAAGTTTATGAATCCCGCAT
>ULTJ01054449.1_pt1 | contig 9707 bp, 11 predicted proteins | sample 1957491 | NCBI WGS metagenome assembly ULTJ01 (sample SAMEA4835731, study PRJEB28245) | human gut metagenome | biome: gut microbiome; material: fecal sample | place: Denmark | collected 2008 | reverse complement strand
CCAGTGTTTATTCATTGGTAAATTCGCCTAAGGTCGTGTTAACAGGGAGAACTTGGTCAGGAGCATCACAAACTTCGACTGAAAAAATGGGGGCGTTTATTGATGTGGTCAGTAATAATATACCATTTTCAAAGATGAGTAAAGTGGGCAATCCGGGGTCATGGTACAAGTTTAAGAAAACAAATAAACATATACCTACATTGAAAAGAAAAAGTGTTTATAATGCTGAGCTAAGGAGATATGAAGGGAAAACGAGAAATATAGATGCATTCAATAAAGAAAAAAATATAATAGAAGTTATTAAGTATACTAATAATCAACAAAAAGAGGAGGAATGATGACACCAGATTTAATTGGAGCATTTATTTGTTGGATATTAAAAGGATGTAGAACTAACTTATTTAAAGATGAATGGAGTATTGAAAAAGAAGTCCGAAATAGAATTATTGCATATGTCCTAGCTTTTATTTTATTAATAAGTCTATTCATTTTATCTTAACTGTTCATCCGCTGTCTCTGAATATTAGAATTTTAATTCTACAAACTACCCGAATCCCTGTTTATGTCGCCGAACATAAGCAGGGATTTTCATATTCCCCTCATTGAAGCAAGTTGGCATAACTTCCATTGTTTAAGTTTGAATTTTGTGTCTCTTGTTTTAAATCTCCTTGAAATCATGTACCTTTGCGTCCATATAATATAAGGTATAAAGCAAGACGATGAATAAGATAACTTCCGTATGTGTATACAGTGCTTCGAGTACAAAGATTGATCCGGTTTATTTTGACGTGGCGCGTGAGTTGGGCAATCTGTTGGGAGAGAAGCATATACGCCTGGTTAATGGCGCGGGAAACATGGGGCTTATGTCTGCTGTTGCCGATGCTGCGCTTGCTGCCGGGGGAGAAGTTACCGGAGTGATTCCTCATTTTATGGTGGAACAGGGTTGGCACCATACGGGGCTTACCGAACTTATTGAAGTGGAAAGTATGCACGAGCGTAAAAAGATGATGGCTGACTTGAGTGACGCTGTTATTGCTTTGCCCGGTGGATGCGGGACGTTGGAGGAGTTGCTTGAAGTTATCACCTGGAAGCAACTGGGACTCTATCTGAATCCTGTTATCATACTGAATGTGAAAGGCTATTTCAATCTGCTGCTCGATATGCTTCGGAAAGCGGTGGATGAAAACTTTATGCGCGAGCAGCATGGCGCCATCTGGCATGTGGCTCAGACACCGCAGGAAGCTGTAGAGCTGATGTATACCACTCCCCTTTGGGACGCCTCTATCCGTAAGTTTGCAGCGATATGATAAATCTGTTGATAGCATGGACGCTGGCGGGGACGGAGGGAATTCCTATTCCCTATTCTCCAAGAATGGACGATGGCATTACCGTGGTTCTTCTATGCTGTTTTTTCCTGTCAGCCTATGTCTTGTCCCGTAGCCGTAAGTTCCTGTTGCAGTTGGTGAAAGACTTTCTGCTTCATCGCGAGCGTACCAGCATATTCGCCACTTCGACGGCTGCCGATATGCGATATTTACTCTTGCTTATCTTGCAAACCTGCATACTTACCGGGGTCTGCCTGTTCAACTACTTTAATGATGCAAGCCCCGATTTGGTGCAGAGGGTGCCGCCCTTCATCTTATTGGGGATTTATATCGGAATCAGTCTTGCATATCTGTTTCTGAAATGGGTGATGTATTCTTTTTTGGGTTGGATTTTTTTTGACGAAAGTACGACAACCCTTTGGTTCGAGTCCTATTCTACGCTACTTTATTATCTTGGATTTGCCCTTTTCCCATTTGCTTTGTTCATTGTCTATTTTGATTTAAGTCTGCAATTTACAGTGATAATTGGATTGATTTTAGCCTTTTTTACTAAAATATTGATGTTATATAAGTGGTTAAAGCTTTTTTGTAACAATTTATGTGGCGGTTTGCTTTTAATTTTGTACTTTTGTGCCCTTGAAATCATCCCTTGCTTCATGTTGTATCAAGGTATGATTCAGCTAAATGATTATTTGATAATAAATTATTAGGACATTGAAAATTAAGAAAGTACTTGTGTCGCAGCCGAAACCGGCATCAGAGAAATCTCCTTACTACGACATCGCCGAAAAGTATGGTGTGAAAATAGATTTTCGCCCGTTCATCAAAGTGGAAAGTGTTTCCGCGAAAGAGTTCAGACAGCAAAAAGTTTCTGTTTTGGATCACACTGCCGTTATTTTCACGTCACGTCATGCTATTGACCATTTTTTCCATCTTTGTACAGAACTGAGGGTGACTATACCGGAAACCATGAAGTATTTCTGTGTGACCGAAACGATTGCTTTGTATATACAGAAGTATGTGCAATATCGCAAACGTAAGATTTTCTTCGGAAATACCGGAAAGTTCGATGATCTTTTGCCTGCTATCGTAAAGCACAAGACTGAGAAGTATCTCGTGCCGATGTCTGACGTGCATTCGGATGATATCAAAAATATGTTGGATAAGAATAAGATTCAGCATACGGAAGTTGTGATGTACCGTACGGTGAGCAATGACTTTACTCCTGATGAAACATTCGATTACGATATGCTTGTGTTCTTCAGTCCGGCAGGTGTAACTTCCTTGAAGAAGAACTTCCCGAACTTTGAGCAGAAGGAAATCAAGATCGGAACATTCGGTTCGACAACCGCGCAGGCCGTTCGTGATGCCGGACTTCGTTTGGATTTGGAAGCTCCCAGCGTGCAGGCACCTTCTATGACGGCTGCGCTTGATATGTTTATCAAGGAGAACAATAAAGGAAAATAAACCTTATATAGCTACAAATTACGAATTACAAGTTACGAATGGGAATGTGTGGCAAGAGTCACGCTCCCGTAATCTTGTAGTTCGTAATTTGTAATTTATAATTTAAATTATATAAGTGGCAAATACCCTGCGTAAGCCTGAAAGGCTCAATAGAAAGAAAGTGATAGAGAAGATGTTTGCGGGCGGTTCACGTTCGTTTTCTGTCTTTCCTTTGCGTGTGGTATATCTGCCGGTTGAAGAATCGGATGCGCCTGTATCCATTCTTGTTAGCGTTTCGAAGCGCCATTTCAAGCGGGCGGTAAAACGTAACCGCGTGAAGCGCCAGATACGTGAAGCGTATCGCATGAACAAGTACGAACTACTAAGTGTGTTGGCTCAAAGGCAAAGCCGGCTGGCAGTTGCTTTTATTTACCTGTCGGATGAGCTGGTGGACTCTTCGGTGATAGAAGAGAGGATGAAGACCGCTTTGGCCCGTATTGTCGAAAGATTTCAAGAGCAATGAAACGCCTGCTTTCATACCTGCTGTTACTTCCCATTTATTTTTATCAGAAGTGCATTTCTCCCATGATTTCCCCATCATGCCGTTTCACTCCTACGTGTTCTCAATATGCCGTTGAGGCTATCAAAAAGCATGGACCTTTTAAAGGGCTTTATCTGGCAGTCAGACGAATTTTGCGTTGCCATCCTTGGGGAGGTTCGGGATACGACCCAGTACCTTGATGTTTCTTCTCGGCCCTCTCTTTCACTAATATAACCTTTGCTCCATTATGATAATTCCTGTTGATATACATACTCATAATTTACCCCAAGTACCCGGTGCGGCTATCGTAAATTGTTATCCTGAGGAATTTGTTCCCCAAGAAGGCAGCTGGTATTCTGTGGGCATACATCCCTGGAAGATAAGTTCATCTTTAGGGGATATTCTGCAAGATGAGCAGCCGATTGTTCAGGATGAAGCCGGACACTTGCTTCCCCGGGAGCTTGTTGCTCATCCACAGGTCTTGGCGATAGGCGAAGCAGGGTTGGATAAGCTTATCGATACTCCCATGGACATACAGATAGAAGTTTTTGAATACCAAGCACGTCTTGCAGATGAGATAGGCAACCCGTTGATTATTCATTTAGTGAAAGCTGTAGATGAATTGTTGAAACTAAAACAAGCTTTGCGTTCCTCCGTCCCCTGGATTGTTCATGGTTTCCGTGGAAAGCCTGCTTTGGCGCAAGAACTTCTCCGCCATGGTTTCCACCTCTCCTTTGGCGAGAAGTATCAGGCGGATGCACTCCGCATAACTCCGTCCGACCGTCTTTTTTTGGAGACAGATGAAAGCATGGTGCCCATAGCCGAACTTTATCGGCGTGCTGCCGAAGTGCGCGGAGTATCCTTGGAACAACTCGAAGAAACGATGCGTGAGAATACCGGTAAAGTCTTTTTTAAGCGATAAGAGTTGTATGTTCAGATAAAGTGTCGTACTTTTGCACTTACAAAGTATAAATCAAATAATTAATCAGTAATCATTCGATGAATTTTGTAGAAGAATTAAAATGGCGTGGCATGCTCCACGATATGATGCCGGGTACAGAAGAACTTCTGGCTAAGGAACAAGTTACCGCATATATCGGTTTCGACCCTACTGCGGACTCTTTGCACATCGGGCATCTTTGCAGTGTGATGATATTGCGTCATTTCCAACGCTGCGGACATAAACCGTTGGCATTGATTGGCGGTGCTACGGGTATGATTGGTGACCCTTCAGGAAAATCGGCGGAACGTAACCTGCTTACTGAAGAAACCCTGCAACGCAATATGGCAGGCATGAAGAAACAGTTGAGCAAATTCCTGGACTTTGACTCGGATGCTCCTAATCGTGCTGAGTTGGTAAACAACTACGATTGGATGAAAAACTTCTCTTTCCTTGATTTTGCACGTGAAGTGGGCAAGCATATCACCGTAAACTATATGATGGCGAAAGACTCTGTGAAGAAGCGCCTGAACGGTGAGGCCCGTGACGGTCTTTCTTTTACAGAATTCACTTATCAGCTGTTGCAGGGCTACGACTTTTTGCATCTGTACGAAACCAAAGGCTGTAAGTTGCAAATGGGTGGTTCGGACCAGTGGGGTAACATCACTACAGGTGCCGAGCTGATTCGTCGTACCAATGGCGGTGAAGTATTTGCCTTGACAAGCCCGCTGATTACGAAAGCTGACGGCGGTAAGTTCGGTAAGACCGAATCAGGAAACATCTGGTTGGATCCCCGCTATACCTCTCCCTATAAGTTCTATCAGTTCTGGCTGAACGTGAGCGATGCCGATGCAGCCCGCTACATCAAGATATTCACCGCTCTGTCCAAAGAAGAAATCGATGCGCTGATTGCCGAGCATGAAGCTGCTCCTCATTTGCGCGTTCTTCAGAAGCGTCTGGCCAAGGAAGTAACCATTATGGTTCATTCCGAAGAAGATTTCAATGCGGCCGTTGATGCATCCAATATCCTTTTCGGTAATGCTACTTCCGATGCTTTGAAGAAATTGGATGAAGACACCTTGCTTGCCGTGTTCGAAGGAGTACCCCAGTTTGAGGTATCCAGAGATGCCTTGTCAGCTGGTGTAAAAGCCGTTGATTTATTCGTAGACAATGCCCCTGTATTCGCTTCTAAAGGCGAAATGCGCAAGCTTGTACAAGGCGGCGGCGTTTCTTTGAACAAAGAGAAACTGACTGCTTTCGATCAGGTAGTTACCACTGCCGATTTGCTGGATGAAAAATACCTGTTGGTACAGCGTGGTAAGAAGAATTATTACCTGATTATCGCTGAATAACAGGAGATAGAAAAAAATAGTCCCGAAATATTTGCATATTTCGGGACATACTTCTATCTTTGCACCGCTTTTTAACAGAAAGCACATAAGTTTGGACTATGGTGTAATGGTAGCACAACAGGTTTTGGTTCTGTTTGTCCAAGTTCGAATCTTGGTAGTCCAACAACTTTAGAAGCTCTGATAATCGATGATTGTCGGAGCTTTTTTTTAATTAATCCATAAGTTGTGCCACCCTATTGGCACAACTTTGCCACTGTATTGGCACAGTCGTGCCAGTAGGGTGGCAACACTGTGCCAATAAAGTGGCACAATATGAAACAAAAGCAGAGGTGCGGGGCACTTAATTGGAAAGATATAAGTGTGCGCTTTGAGTCAGTTCAGGAGGATATCCGCAACTTTCCAATAACTTGATGGCGTTTCGTTCCGTTGTAGTTCCCCTCTTCAGCTTGTAGTCAAAGTATAGAGCATCCTCTTTTACAGACTCACAGAAATGATATAACTCATAATCGGCGCTTAAAAGTTCAGAGAGCTCTATATCGTGTGAAGAGGTGAGGACTAAATTCCCTTTTTCTGCCAACCAGGACAGGACGGCTTGTGTAATGGCAATTCTTTCTTGGGTATTGGTACCTTTGAACAACTCATCAAGAAGGAACATGCAGTTGCCATTGCTTTGACTGACGAAATCTTTGATGGTCAGCACTTCCTGCATAAAGTAACTTTTGCCTTCCGTAAGGCTGTCGTTTTGGCGGATGGACGAGAGGAGGAGCAAGCCGGTATCTATTTCAAAGCATCGGGCAAAACAAGTATTCAGGACTTTGGCTGTCAATAGATTGGTGCCGATGGTTCTGATGAAACTCGTTTTACCGGACATGTTCGAACCGGTTATCAATGCGGATTTATCATGCAGAATGAAGTCGTTCGCTACACAATCTTCTATTAAAGGATGATATACTGCCTGGGCACGTAGCCGCTCTCCTTCCCTGTTTTTCTCCGGCAGACAGTAGTAAGGCAGCGTCTCCCTGAGCTCTGCCACAGAGACAATCATGTCGAGCAAACCTACGAAACGGTAGATGTTGTGAATGGCATAAATCTTGTCTTTCAGTAAATCGGAAGTTCTGCTCACAGCGTAAGCTTCATGCAGAAAGAATATCCGTACTTGTTCGGCAATGAGGTAGGCTATAATAGCCATATCACTCTCCAGGCGGAGGTTGAAGCGGAAGTAAGAGAGGTATCGTTTCAGCCCTTTCACAACTTTGAGGTCGTTTGCTATATCTGGACTGGTGGCGGATAATTCCTGCCTTTGTGCCAGTTGTTCCGCCTTTTTAACCAGTTGAAGAAGCTGCGGAATGGAGAAATAATATTCTTGTATTTTGGTCTTGTTATGGTAGTGCAGGAAGGTATTTGTGAGAAAAGAACAAATAAGCAGGATAAGGACTATCAGCGAGTGCATAGTGAGCATCAAGGCAAGAAAGAGTAAAGGAAGAAAACGGCAGACTTGAATGCAATGTTTCTCCCACAAGGGCATGTTGATAACCGGACTTTCCAGGATGGATGTTATGGAATAAGCGTCCGGGTGTTTTAGCTTGTCCAGTGCCTCCGTCACAAACTTGCGTAGTTCACTATCGTTGGATAAGGTTGCGATGAGCTTTTCCTGCTTATCCATGCCCGAAGCCTTGCCCGATAATAGAAAATAATAGAGGTATTGCCGGCCTATGCAAGAGTGGCAATTATCAAGCCTTTCAAACAACTCATCCAGATTCAAGTCTTCCGCGCAGTTTGCCGGTAGAATCAGCTTGTCGCATTTCTCCTTAAAATGGAGATAACCGGATATTTCAGGTAGTTTGCTCATTTTCTTTATGTAGGTTGAGTACAAAACTAATGATTTTTTCTTTCTTTGTACAATATTGACAGATAATTGGAACAAAAAAGCAATGTATTGCCGTTTTCTTTTGCTACATTTGCATCGTGTACGTAAACGACGTGCAATCTGATAACCGGATTTATAACTTAAAACGTAATAAAATCATGAAAACGAACTATGAAATTCGCTATGCAGCGCATCCGGAAGATGCTAAAAGCTACGATACAAAAAGAATCCGTCGCGATTTCCTTATAGAGAAGGTATTCTCCCCGAACGAGGTTAATATGGTATATTCCATGTACGACCGTATGGTGGTAGGCGGTGCCATGCCGGTAGGCGAGGTGCTGAGTCTCGAGGCTATCGACCCTTTGAAGGCTCCTTACTTCCTGACCCGTCGCGAAATGGGTATATTCAATGTGGGCGGTCCCGGTGTCGTGAAAGCCGGAAACGCTGTATTCGAGTTGGATTATAAGGAAGCGCTCTACTTGGGTTCGGGTGACCGTGAAGTCACTTTCGAGAGCCTGGATGCCGCCAAGCCCGCAAAGTTCTACTTTAATTCAGTGACCGCTCATCGTAATTATCCCGATAAGAGGGTGACGAAGAAAGAAGCTGTAGTTGCCGAAATGGGTAGTCTGGAAGGCTCTAACCACCGTAACATCAACAAGATGCTGGTAAATCAGGTGCTGCCTACCTGCCAGTTGCAGATGGGTATGACGGAACTGGCTCCGGGCAGTGTATGGAACACGATGCCTGCGCATGTGCATAGCCGCCGTATGGAAGCGTATTTCTACTTTGAAATCCCCGAAGAGCATGCCATTTGCCACTTTATGGGCGAGGTAGACGAAACACGCCACGTCTGGATGAAGGGCGACCAGGCTGTCTTGTCTCCCGAATGGTCTATCCACTCTGCCGCCGCAACTCACAATTATACCTTTATATGGGGTATGGGCGGTGAGAACCTCGACTATGGCGACCAGGATTTCTCTTTGATAACCGATTTGAAATAAGAATAGTAAGTGAAACGGCTTTGCCGTTCGTATTTTTAGATAATAATCAGCAATAACATTTTTCAACCTAAAATAAATAAACATCATGAATCAGTATTTGAATTTTTCTTTGGAAGGTAAAGTAGCCCTCGTTACAGGTGCTTCTTATGGTATCGGTTTTGCTATCGCTTCAGCTTTTGCAGAACAAGGTGCGAAAATCTGTTTCAACGACATCAACCAGGAACTGGTAGACAAAGGTTTGGCTTCATACGCTGCCAAAGGCATCCAGGCTCACGGCTATGTATGCGACGTGACCGATGAAGCTGCTGTTCAGGCCATGGTAGCTACTATTGAGAAAGAAGTTGGTACTATCGATATCCTTGTGAACAATGCCGGTATCATCCGTCGTGTGCCTATGCACGAAATGGAAGCTGCTGACTTCCGCAGAGTTATTGACATTGATTTGAATGCACCGTTCATCGTTTCTAAGGCTGTGTTGCCCGCTATGATGAAGAAGGGTCACGGTAAAATCATCAACATCTGCTCTATGATGTCTGAACTGGGTCGTGAGACTGTATCTGCATACGCTGCTGCTAAGGGTGGTTTGAAGATGTTGACTCGTAACATCTGTTCTGAATATGGTGAATACAACATCCAGTGTAATGGCATCGGCCCGGGTTACATCGCTACTCCTCAAACTGCTCCTCTGCGTGAAAAGCAAGCTGACGGCAGCCGTCATCCGTTCGATACATTTATCTGCGCCAAGACTCCGGCCGGCCGTTGGTTGGATCCTGAAGAACTGACAGGTCCTGCTGTGTTCCTCGCTTCTGAAGCTTCTAACGCCGTTAACGGACATATCCTTTATGTAGACGGTGGTATCCTGGCTTATATTGGTAAACAACCTAAATAAAAGGTGATAGAGTGGTAAGGCGGTAAGTGATGGAAAATATTACTTTACCGCCTTATTTTTTTTCACATTACTACATTACCACATTACCACATTGCTACATTTATACATTATCACATTACTACATTTTTATTATGAAGAAACTTCTTTTATTATGTATGACGGCTTTGTTTTGCTTTGCTTGCAGCGAAAGCAAGACAGTAACTGTAACAGTTACCAATCCGTTGGCTATAGAGCGCTCTAACGAAATGATAGAGGTGTCTATGGCAGAAATCTCCAATCGACTGAACTTGGCAGACACGGCACAAATCGTAGTGTTGAATGCTGATGGCATGCAAGTGCCCTATCA
>ULTJ01010029.1_pt1 | contig 9749 bp, 7 predicted proteins | sample 1957491 | NCBI WGS metagenome assembly ULTJ01 (sample SAMEA4835731, study PRJEB28245) | human gut metagenome | biome: gut microbiome; material: fecal sample | place: Denmark | collected 2008 | reverse complement strand
CTTCGACCCTCTGGACTCCCTTTCGCGCGATTGAGTTGGTGACCTCTGCATACAGGTTTCGCGTGCGGCTTCCAGAGGGCAATGGAAACGGACGAAGTCCGCGGTCGCCTTCTGGACTCCTTCGCGTGCACTCCCATGTTTGTTGAACTGTATTGAAACTGATTTAGTTTGTGTACTGTTCGTACCTTCCAAGCAACAATACAGCATTGTAACATGGGTGGCGCCGAAGGTTTCCAAAGGGCGATCGGAAAGCCCTTTGGTCGCCTCCGCAGAGGCGAAACCCCTGCTGCAAACAAAATCCATGATAATAGGAAGAAAACCTTCCGGCAGACCGGGGGGACAGCCCCCCGGCGGTGACTGCCTTACTTCACCGCCGCCGCTTCCACATGCACAACCATCTTCGCGGAGATGTCCTTGTACAGGCGAACCTCAATCTCCACATCGCCGACGGCGCGGATGTTCTCGCACTTGATGTCGCGCTTGTCCACCGCAACGCCGTGCTGCGCCTTCAGCTGCTCGGCAACTTCCGCGCTCGTAATCGAGCCGTACAGCCGCCCCTGCGCGCCGCACTTCACCGACATGCTGATGACCTTGCCGCGCAGGGCGTCCGCCTGTGCCGTCGCGTCGGCACGGCGCTGGGCTTCGCGTTCGGCTTCCGCCTTGCGCATCTTCTCAACGCCCTTCATCGCGCCGGGGGTCGCTTCCACCGCCAGCTTCTTGGGGAACAGGAAGTTGCGCGCGTAGCCATCCGCCGCATTCACAATCTGATCCTTCTTGCCAACACCCTTCACATCTTCCAGCAAAATAACCTTCATAATCTGTATCCTCCTTAAATCTTAAAAATCAGAAAAATCATCGTCTTTTCGATGGCGGTCGTCGCGCAGTCCGCGCGGGTCGCGGATTTGGTCGACGCAGCCCGCGAACATCGGCAGAATCGGCACGAACAGCACCATCAGGATGGTTAGGAACCAGCGGCGGCCGCGCGTTGCACCCGCGCGTAGCATGGCGAAATTCTGCGCCGAAACGCCCTGCACCGCGAAGCTCCAGAACGCCACACTGCCCAGCAGCGAAGCCGCCAGCGCAACTGTCGCGTTCGTTGTAAACAGCTGCGCCGCGCTCAGAAGCAGCAGCACCGCCATGCTGATGCCCAGCGGGGTGGGCATGAACCAGCGGTCGGTGGTCGGCGTGTCCTCCGCATCGGGAAATTTGCGCCAGCACAACAGCATCCCCAGCGAGAACGCCATGATTCCTTTGACCAGCAGGTCAGGCACGACGGATGGCAGCGTTACCTCAATCGTTGCGCGCAGGCTCCATTCCAGCTGCTGCAGTACATCCTCGGACAGCCACGGCAGCACGTTTCCGCCCGTCAGCGCCGCGAGACTTTCCAGCGCCGCCGTACGTTTTGCATCCAGCGCCGCCAGCCCGGACACATACGCGGAATACAGCACCTGCGGGCGAGTCCGCGCGTTCATCATGACACGCAGGATGTCATAGGACAAGCCCTCATACAGGTCGCCGTACGCCTGATAGCGCTGAAGGAGCATTATCAGCAGCGCGACGACGGCGGCGAAGCAAATCACCGCCCAATACATTGCCATGCGCGATTTGCGGAAGGCGCCGGGCGGCAGAAACAGCATCAGCGCGCCGCCGAAGAGCCAGACGCAGGCGGACGGAATGAGCAGCTTCGGCAGGAGGAGCAGCAGAGAGGAAAATGCGCCGATGACGAGCAGCGGGATGCTGATGCAGAGCAATGTCTGGCAGATTGGCGCGTTGCGGGTCGGCAGGGGCAGTTCCCCCGTGAGGGAGAGCAGCGAAAAGGGCATGAACAGCAGCAGAAGCACCGCCAGCGGCACGCTGCGCAGGCTGAACGTCAAAGCGAATACGATACAGATGCCCATCATGTACCAATCGGGCTTGCCGACTTTGGCTTTGCCGTACATGCTGTCCTCACCTCCTTGTGTAGGCTCATCCATCTTCCTATTGTACAGCACAATCGCCAAAAAAGCAAGCCGGGGAGGCGCGGATGCACGAAAAAAGGAAGCGCCCGTCGCAGTCGCTTCCTTTATATATGCTGATTTTTTATTTGCCGCGCACAAGCGACTTGCGCTTTGCCAGCTCAGCCACCAGCGCTGCCGGCAGCAAATCCCGATGCGGCTCTTCCTGCGGTACAGCCCCGCGATAGACCGCCAACCTCCGCTGCGTCACCGTGTCCCAGCTGTGCAAATGGCAGATGTAATCCGGCGCTTCCGCCTTGTACTTTGCCACCTTCGCCGGATTCGCCAGCAAATCCGCCAGCTTTGCGCGCAAATCGTCGATATCGCCGCGGCGGAAGGTCACGCCGTGCTCCTGAACGACGGAGGCGCACTCGTCGATGTCGCTTGTCAGCACGCAGCAGCCGTAGCTCATCGCCTCCATCAGCGAAAGGGGCATCCCCTCGACGTCGCTGGGCAGGACGTAGGTGTAAGCGTTGCTGTACAATTCCGCCAGCAGCTGCCCCTGCACAAAGCCGGGGAATATCACGCGGTCGTCGTCCTTTGCCATTTCGCGCAACTCGTCGAAATACTCCTGCGAGTCGGACGCGCCGCCCGCAATGACCAGCTTCTTGTCCGTCGGCAGATGCTTGTACGCCTCAATCAGGTAGTGTTCGCCCTTTTCCGGCACGATGCGCCCCAGATAGAGGATGTAGTTGTCCTTTTCCAGCCCGTACTGGCGAATCAGCTCCGGTGCGCACGGCTGGTAGCTCGGCACGCCGTTGGGAATCAACAGCGTCTCGCGCCCATAGGTGTCCGCAAAATACTGCTTCATGCCGTGGCTCAGCACAATCAGCTCATCCGCGTGGCGCACTGCCATCTTTTCGCCCAACCTGATGCACTTGGACGCAATGCCGTTTTGCCATTTCGCGCGCGTCCAGTCCAGCCCGTGTACCGTTACGATAACGCGCTTGCCCATCAGCTTCGGCAGCCAGCAGAACAGCGCCGGCCCTTCCGCGTGCACATGCACCACGTCATAATTGCCAACCGCCGCGCAAAGGCAGCCGAAGAAACTTGCGGAAACCGCCGCCAGCCCCTTCTTCTGGATGGTCGGTACATACTTCAGGCTGATGCCGTTGAAATTTTCGGGCTGCGGCTGCTGCTTGTCGGTTCGGTTATGGCATGTCACGGAATGTCCCTGCGCCACCATGCGCTTGGCCAGTTCGCCCACCACAACCTCGATGCCGCCATCGCGGGACGGTACGCGCTTATGTCCGACCATGGCAATTTTCATGTACTTCCGAGCCATCCCTTGCAGCCTCCTTTGTTGCTTGAAATTTCCCATTATGAGGGGGGAGGGGAACCCCATCAGCAGCCCCGATGCGCTTCGTTGTACGTTTCGGTGTCCTCTGATGCACTAATCATACCACACACATGGGTTAATTGAAACGAAGTTACATCGGTTTTCCGAAATTCTTTCGATATTCCGCGTGATTCCGAAAGTTTTTAGGAAAGACGGCGGCGATTTTTCACAAAATGCCCTGTCTATTCGCGTCTGTTTTTAGCCGAAAACGATATACTTGCGGTTCAAAAAAACAGCGTTATTTTATGTGTAAGAAGACCGTGTAACAACGAAGAAAAACTGGTTACATAGTGCAATGGCATGACGCGCGAACGAAACCTGCCAATTTATCCGCTAAATTGCCATATTTATGCTGGTCACCCTTGACATGTTGATTTTTGTCAGGTATAATTTACATATGAACAGCATCGGTGCAGCGCCTCTGGTGGATGCTGTCCGCAGCAATGGGTGTAGCCGGACGAATAGGGGAGGAGAGAAACCATGAAAACGAGTTGGCTCAATGGAAGCAAACGAATCCTGTCAGCACTGCTGATTGCGGCGGCGCTGATGTTTGGCTGGACGCCGCTGGGGGAAGGGAAGGCGCTGGCGGCGACGGATAAGGGGAAACAGTTCGCACAGGCGGCGATGCTGTTTGCGAAGTCTGATACGGACTTTGCGCAGGATATGTACGGCGCAAAAGGAACGGATAACAACCAAATTTTCGAAGGCGGCGCATGGTGCGCGGCTTTCATTTCTGTGGTTGCGCGCCAGATAGGTATTCCGACGAGCGTAATTCCGAATACGGTAAAGGCGTATAAGGAATACTGCCCCAGCACGGGGGAAACACACGCTGATTGGTTCCACTGCGTGATTGATCCAAATAGCTTTTCGGATTACAAAAAGTATGCTAAACAGTATGATCCGAACTATGTGCCGCAGCCGGGTGATATTATCACCTTGAATACGTATAAATCGTCTGAAGCAAAGGAACTTTCATCAAGTCTGTCGCACGTTGGCATTGTCACAAGTTACAATAGCAGCTCAAAAATGGTGACATTTGTCAGCGGCAACTGGAGCATCAGACGGGTCAGTTGTGCTGAAAGCTACGATACAACCAAGAAAGTAAATCAGACTTATTATGGCATTGTTGGCTACTATCATCCTGATTGGAGCCAAGTGGGCACTTTGCGCACGCCACAGGCGGTGACGGGGATTACGCTGAAAAACGGAAGCAGTGTTTTAAGCGAAAACACGACAATTACAATGAACGTGGATACGACGCTGAAAATTACTTCCAGCGTCTCGCCGAGCAATGCGTTTTACCCGAACCCCAGCAGCGGCGTATACCGCTACTTCTATTCTTCGCCGAATGTACAAATTGCATCGGGGTATACAGGTTTGTTCTGGCAGAGCAGCAATGAGAATGTTGCTATTGTGAACCCGGATACTGGTTTGGTTACGGCGGTTGGCGCTGGTACTGCAACTATTACGGCTTATGCGATTGCTGATGGAAAGAGAACCAGAGCGACTGCTGTGAAAAAGAGCTTCAAGGTTCAGGTGACGGGGTATCCGTCGCACGAATGGTACACCTATGAAGCCTACCACAATAGCGTTTCCATTTACAGCACGCCTTCGCTGCGAAGCGCGAATGTAATTAAAACAATAGCGGTTGGAACGGAATTTCGCGTTGATTTAAGTCATGTGTACGCTATGCGCGCGCGAAACGGCTGGGGATGGCTTTCGCCGGTGCAGCTGAATGATGGTACCACTGGCTATTGTGACTTGAACGCACACTACTACCTCTCGAAAAAAGACCATCCGACCGTGCGACCGATGAGCGAACAGGCAAACGCAGAATGGTGGAACTACAAAGTCGTCTGGGCAAGTGGCTTAAATTTGCGTTCCTTTGCGGATTCTAATGCTACGGGAACTGTGATCATGAAAATCCCGAAGGCTGCAACGGTTGAACTTGACCTCAATCACACAATGCGCGAGCCGAAATACGGCGACACGTGGGCATTTGCGCGCTACAAGCAGTCCGATGGCACATACGTCTATGGCTGGTGTATCGAGAGCGACAGCAACTACATGCAGAAACAGGATAAAATCGGAAACTCTGCCCACTATTCCGACTACATCATTGACGAAAATGGTGGAATCGTCGTGTATGCTGCGCCGCATTATGAGAATAAAATCGACGAGCTTACCAGTGCCGACGGCGTATTCCAGATAGATGTTGCCAACATGGTGTTTTACGATGCTTCGGGCGTTAACACCTATTGGGCACCCTGCCGATATACAAAGAATGGAAAGACAATAGAAGGATATATCGAGGTGCTTGCGGACCCGCCTACTCCCTGCGGCATTGACCGCGAAGGCGACTGGGAACGCTACGAAGTAACGAATGCAGCGGGGGCAAAGTCAATTCGCTATCCTGCCACGTTTGAATTGTCCGAACTCAGCAGCTACGACCAAGGCGAAATCATCTGGCTGGACAGAAACGAACGCGTCACCATCACCGAAAACGGCAAGCAGTACACCTTCATGCGCGGGCATGGGGATGATTTCGTTGCGGGCTGGTTTGATGTGACGAATGTCAACGAACCGCTGACGCAGGTTGACGACAGCATTGAGGAAGTCGTCTCTGTGCGCAGCGGAAACAGCGTCTACACGTTCTGCCGCGGCAATGTCTCGTGGGCGCAGGCGGCGCAGTACGCGGCGTCTATGGGCGGACACCTCGTCGTGATTGACAATGCGCAGGAAGATGCCATGCTGCATTCGACCATCATGAGCGCATACGGCGGCACGGCGTGGACGGGCGGCCACGCGAATGGCGCAGGCAATGGCTGGACGTGGTTGAATAACAACACGATGAGCTATCAGAATTGGGGCTCGTCGAGCGCGACGCCGACCAGCAGCCATACCGCGCTGGCAATCAAGGGCGATTATGAGGGATGGTTCACCTACCGTGACTGCGCGAACACATACGTTGACAGCTTCATCGTCGAGGTGGAGGAAACGCCGCGCGCGTGGTTCACCTACCGCACGAAGGCGAAGCTCAACATTCGCAAGTCGCAGAGTATTTCCGGCGCTGTCGCGACCACGACGGCGGTGGGCGATTACCTGACCATCGACCTGCTGAACGTCGCAATGGACAGCAATAAGAAGTACTTCTTTGCGCCTGTGCTGATGTCGGACGGCTCGATTCTCTACTGCAACATCGGCGATAAGACCGCTATCGTCCCCGACCTTGAACCCGATGAACCCGCGTGGACGCAGTACAAAGCACTCAGCAGCCTCTACGTTCGCACCTTCCCGAACACTTGGTGCGATACGGGCGTGCTGAAAACGCTGAGCAAGGACACGATTCTGGAGCTGGACGTCAGCCACAAGCTGCGCGACCCGCGCTTCGGCAACGACTGGGCATACGCGCGCTACAAGCAGTCCGACGGCACCTACCTCTACGGCTGGGTGATTGCTGCGGACACCTACGTCGAGCAGGTGAAGCAGACCCCCGCTTGGTACGACTACTTTGCGAATCCGGGCAGCACGGTGTATGTCTACAAGACGCAGAATGTGGATGACACGATTGTCAAGACGTACACCTCCGGCAGCAGCTTCCAGGTGGACGTGAACAACATGCGCCAAGACCAGAACGGCTACCTCTGGGCGCCTGTGGCGGATGACACGGGCAAGGAACTGGGCTATACCGACCTCTCCGCGGCGCACGCAGGGAGCAAATCAGCGGCGATTCCGGATGTCTACTGCCAGTCGGGCTGGGCACTCGCCTATGTGCTGGCGGAAGATGGCGTGGATGTGCTGGCTGCACCGAATGACGCGGCTGCCCTCGTCAAGCACATGGATCGCGATGCGTACTTCTGGTTTGGCGCGGATGAAACCTATACCGATGCGAAAGGCAAAATCTGGACGCGCATTTACGCATCAAAGGACTACGAGGAAATGGCGGATGGCGGCTGGGTCAGGCTGGAAAATGGCGTGAACTACAACACCGTCTATGCACAGTGGTACGACACGGGGTGCAGCATTTCACGCAACGGCATCACCTACACGCTTTACGGCGGCTACAATAGCTGGAGCGGTGCAAGCAGCTGGTTCTCGGACGGCATAGACTTTAACGATGGCACAGCCGTCAGAAAGCACCTTGCCATCGTCCACAACGACGCGGAACAGAAGATTATTGAGCAGCTGCTGAATGCCACCTCGACCATTGACAAGGCGTGGATTGGCGCAAGCAACACAAGCGGCTCGTGGAGGTGGGTGGACGGCACGAATGTCCAGTACAGCCAGTGGGGCTACAATGAACCGTCGGGCACTGGAACGGAACTTGGCGTGGCTGCGTCTTTCGACGGCAGCTGGTATGCGCATGATGACTATCTGGACATCCGCGTTCAGGGCTTCATCACCGAGCAGTTCACGGGCATCGGGCTGCCGCAGGTGAAGCTGCCCGCGTCGACGTTCTATGTGGATGACGAGGCGTTCGTGGGCAACAGCACGATTCAGTCGGTCGTTGCGCCGGATGGACTGCAGGTCATTGGCACGCGCGCCTTTGCGGACTGCGCGAACCTGAAGTGCATCACCCTGCCGGACTCCGTGTCTTACATCGCGGAGGACGCGTTCGAGAACACGCCGGATGTCGTCATCTTCGCCAGCGTCGGCAGCTACGCGTGGCAGTGGGCGGAGAAGCAGGGCATCCCGCACGGCACGCCGTACACCGAGTAAAATCAGTGGGCGCAGACTTCCCCAGCGGGCGGTCTGCGCCTGTTTTCGCGGAAAAAACTCAGGCTCCGCGCAAAAAATCCGCCCAATCCCCCTTGACAAACCGCTTCCCCTGTGCTATAATATCCACGTTTGAAGCAGAGGCTTGCCCGTCTCTCACCTTGCGCGGCGTATGTTGCCGGGTTCACAGGCTTTTTCCCTTTCAGGCGGATTGACCGCCGAAAAAGGCGCAAACTGCATGTCAGCGACGGGTGGAGTCACCCGCCGCTTTTTCTGTGGTATGGAGCAGAAAACGCTGGCTTCAACGAAAATTGGGAGGTGTATGGACATAGCACTCGATCTGATGATCAATGAGGAAATCCGCGACCGGGAAGTCCGCCTGATTGACGAAAACGGCGAACAGCTCGGCGTCATGCCAACAGCCAAGGCGATGGAGCTGGCGGAAGAGCGCGGCCTCGACCTCGCCAAAATCCAGCCCACGGCAAAGCCGCCGGTGTGCAAACTGCTGGACTATGACAAGTACCGCTACGAACAGTCGCGGCGCGAACGCGAAAACCGGAAGAATCAGCGGGTCGTCGAAACCAAGGAGGTTCAGCTGTCCGCCACCATCGAGGAGAACGACGTTCTCACGAAGGCGAAAATGGCGCAGAAGTTCCTTCAGGGTGGCGATAAGGTGAAGGTGTCCATCCGTTTCCGTGGCCGCCAGATCACCCATAGCGAAATCGGCATGCAGGTCATGCAGGACTTCGCGGCCCGCTGCACCGAGGTCAGCTCGGTGGAGCGCCGTCCCATGATGGACGGCCGTCATATGATTATGATCCTGGCCCCCAAGGCGGCAAAGGCTTCCTTCGCTGAAAAGAAGGCCGCCCGCGAAAACGCCAAGGGGAATCAAGAACAGGAATAAAACGGCTATCGCAGCTTGCCTGCGCCCCGTTTTATCAGCATTGGAAGGAGGACTACACCATGCCTAAGCAGAAGTCTCACCGTGGTGCTGCCAAGCGCTTTTCCTTTACCAAGACCGGTATCGTGAAGCATAAGCAGATGAACGCCAACCATCAGGTTCGCCTCAAGACCACCAAGCGCACCCGTCACCTGCGCGCTGACGGCATTGTGGACAACGCGGCGGAAGCCAAGACCATCCACAAGCTGCTGCCCTACAAGTAATTAAGCCCATTCGCTGGCAAGGAGGATACTCACAATGGCACGTATTAAGAGATCTGTGAACGCTCTGAAGAAGCGCCGCAAGGTCATGAAGCTGGCAAAGGGCTACTGGGGTGCAAAGTCCAAGCAGTACCGCGCCGCGTCCGAACAGGTTGCTCGTTCCCTGCGCTATGCCTTCAAGGGCCGCAAGCTGCGCAAGCGTGATTTCCGCTCCCTGTGGATCACCCGTATCAACGCCGCTGCTCGCCTGAACGGCATGAGCTATTCCACGTTCATCAATGGCCTGAAGAAGCACAACATCACCGTCAACCGCAAGATTCTCGCGGATCTGGCTGTGAACGATGCAGCTGCCTTCACCAAGCTCGTGGAAATCGCCAAGGCGTAATTGTCGCCCAAGCGTTTCATAGCACAAATTCGTCCGATGTTGAAACCGTGTTTCAGCGCCGGACGTTTTTTTGCCCTTTTTTCGGGGCAGGGCACTCACAAATTCAATGGTAGGATAGGTTTCTTTTTGTCCAGACTGGTCATCAGCACACGAA
>ULTJ01005765.1_pt1 | contig 9766 bp, 8 predicted proteins | sample 1957491 | NCBI WGS metagenome assembly ULTJ01 (sample SAMEA4835731, study PRJEB28245) | human gut metagenome | biome: gut microbiome; material: fecal sample | place: Denmark | collected 2008 | reverse complement strand
AAACACTATCATCCGAAAGGAAACCTTGCTGGGGCGCTACGCCGCTAAATCATCATTTATCAACTACTCATTATAATCATTTAAAATAATCAATTAATGAAATGAATACAGAAATTTTAGGTGTAGCCTTGCAAATCCTCTTGATGGTGGGATTATCCTACCCGCTGGGGAAATACATAGCAAAGGTATATAAAGGAGAAAAAACATGGTCGGACTTCATGAAGCCGATTGAGAGACTGATTTTTAAAGTAGGAGGCATCAATCCTCGGGAGGAGATGAACTGGAAACAGTTCCTGAAAGCTCTTTTGATATTGAACGCCTTTTGGTTTATCTGGGGTATGATATTACTGGTCACACAACATTGGTTGCCGTTAAATCCGGATGGAAACGGTCCGCAGACTCCCGGACAGGCATTCAACACCTGCATCAGCTTTATGGTAAACTGCAATCTGCAACACTATTCCGGTGAAAGCGGCCTGACCTATTTCACCCAGTTGTTTGTCATCATGCTCTTCCAGTTCATCACTGCCGCTACCGGTATGGCGGCCATGGCAGGTATCATGAAATCCATCGCTTCCAAGACTACGAAGACAATAGGCAACTTCTGGAACTTCCTGGTTCTGAGCTGTACGCGTATTCTGTTACCGCTTTCACTGGTTGTCGGTTTTCTGCTTATCACACAAGGGACACCGATGGGATTTGAGGGTAAGATGAAAGTCACCACATTGGAAGGACAGGAGCAACTCATTTCACAAGGGCCTGCGGCGGCTATCGTTCCCATCAAACAGTTGGGTACCAATGGTGGCGGATATTTCGGGGTAAACTCCTCGCATCCTTTGGAAAACCCTACTTATCTGTCCGATATGGCAGAATGTTGGGCTATCCTGATTATCCCGATGGCGATGGTCTTTGCGCTGGGCTTTTACACGAAGCGTAAGAAGTTGGCATATAGCATTTATGGTGTGATGCTTTTTGCCTATCTGGCAGGTGTCGGTATCAATGTTTATCAGGAAATGAATGGTAATCCGCGAATTGATGAACTGGGCATTGCACAAGACGGCGGAGCGATGGAAGGTAAGGAAGTCCGTTTGGGAGCAGGAGCCACCGCTTTGTGGAGCATCACGACAACAGTCACTTCCAACGGCTCGGTCAATGGTATGCACGACTCGACGATGCCCCTCAGCGGACTGATGGAAATGCTGAACATGCAGATTAATACATGGTTCGGCGGTGTAGGAGTGGGGTGGATGAATTATTATACGTTCATTATTATCGCGGTATTCATCAGCGGACTGATGGTGGGGCGTACACCTGAATTCCTGGGCAAGAAGGTAGAGGCACGTGAGATGAAAATTGCCACTATCGTAGCTTTGCTCCATCCGTTTGTAATTTTGGTGGGTACTGCATTGTCCAGTTACCTCTACGCCCATCATCCCGACTTTGTGGCGGGCGAGGGCGGATGGTTGAACAATCCCGGTTTCCACGGATTGAGCGAACAATTGTATGAGTTCACCTCTTGCGCCGCAAATAATGGTTCGGGCTTCGAAGGTCTGGGCGATAATACCCCGTTCTGGAATTACGCGTGCGGTTGGGTGCTCATTCTGAGCCGGTTCATCCCGATTGTGGGGCAGGTAGCCATCGCAGGTCTATTGGCGGAGAAGAAATTCATCCCGGAGAGCGCCGGTACTCTGAAGACGGACACGCTGACATTCGGCATTATGACTTTCGTTGTAATCTTCATCGTGGCTGCCCTGTCTTTCTTTCCGGCACACGCCCTGAGTACGATTGCCGAACATTTCTCAATGTAACCGATGGTGAACTATATGCAGCGTACAAGGCATCTATACTTAACCGGAAAGACCCATACACTCATCTCCTTTCATATTAAGACTGAAGGGTCAAAACATCCGGGTGTAGTACCCCAATACATGGGGATGTTTTCACCCAAAACACCCGGATGTTTTATGGTAAAACATGGGGATGTTTTAAATAAAGGGTTCCGGATGTTCAGACCTTTCGATATAAGGTTCATAGGAGTTGAGTCCCTATAGGAAATGCGATAGGTATAGGGCTTTTGTCCGTACAGTATTATTATATATAACTAAAGATATGAAAGATAAGAAATCAGCTTCTTTATTTCAGAAGGAGCAAGTCATGGAAAGTTTGAGACAATCATTCGTGAAACTGAATCCGCGAGTGATGATAAAGAATCCGATAATGTTTACGGTAGAAGTAGTGACAGCCATTATGTTGGTTGTCTGCCTTCTCTCGCTGGCAACTCCGGAATATGGGACGTTTGGATATAACTTTCTGGTATTTATTGTCCTGTTTGCCACCCTGTTGTTTGCCAATTTTGCCGAAGCCATCGCCGAAGCGCGTGGCAAGGCACAGGCCGACAGCTTGCGCAAGACTCGTGAAGAGACTCCCGCCAAAATCCTGATTGACGGTAAAATCCGCAACATCAGCAGTTCACGCCTGAAGAAGGGAGATTACTTTATCTGTGAAGCCGGTGATACGATACCTGCCGACGGTGAAATAGTAGAAGGGCTGGCGTCTATCGACGAGAGTGCCATTACCGGTGAATCCGCCCCGGTAATTCGTGAAGCGGGCGGTGACAAGAGTTCCGTGACAGGAGGCACAAAAGTGCTTTCCGACAAGATAAAGGTATTGGTGACCCAGCAGCCGGGTGAGAGTTTCCTTGACAAGATGATTGCCTTGGTCGAAGGAGCCACCCGGCAGAAGACACCGAACGAGATAGCGTTGACTATCCTTTTGGCTGGGTTTACATTGGTGTTTGTCATTGTGTGCGTCACTCTGATGCCGATGGCTGACTATACCAACATCGGCCATCCGGGCACGTACATTTCTATTGCAGCCATTCTCTCCCTGTTTGTCTGCCTGATACCGACTACCATCGGCGGTTTGCTCTCCGCCATCGGTATTGCGGGCATGGATCGTGCGCTGCGCGCCAACGTCATCACCAAATCGGGCAAGGCAGTGGAAACAGCCGGTGATATTGATACCCTGTTGCTGGACAAGACCGGAACCATTACCATCGGTAACCGTAAGGCCACGAAGTTTCATCCCGCTCCGGGCGTTGACGAGCGTGTATTTGTAGAAACATGCCTGCTTTCTTCACTGTCCGATGAAACTCCGGAGGGAAAATCCATCATTGATTTGGGACGTGAAAACGGCCATCGGATGCGTGACCTCAACACAACCAGAGCCCGCATGATTCAGTTCACCGCCGAGACCAAATGTTCCGGTGTGGACTTGCAAGATGGAACTCAAATCCGAAAAGGTGCTTTTGATGCCATCCGCAAGATTGTGGAGAGTGCCGGAAACAAGTTCCCCGGAGAAGTGGAAGAGGTTATTTCGGCAATCTCCGGTAATGGCGGAACTCCGTTGGTGGTGTGTGTCAACCGTCGGGTAACCGGTGTCATCGAGTTGCAGGACATCATCAAGCCGGGTATCCGGGAGCGTTTCGAACGTCTTCGCAAGATGGGAGTGAAAACGGTGATGGTGACCGGTGACAACCCGTTGACTGCCAAGTATATTGCCGGGAAGGCAGGTGTGGATGATTTTATTGCTGAGGCTAAACCGGAGGATAAGATGGAATACATCAAGAAGGAACAGCAGGCAGGTAAGCTGGTAGCTATGATGGGGGACGGTACGAATGACGCTCCCGCACTGGCTCAGGCCAATGTAGGTGTTGCCATGAACAGTGGTACGCAGGCTGCCAAGGAAGCCGGTAATATGGTGGACCTCGACAATGACCCGACGAAACTGATTGAAATCGTGGAAATAGGCAAGCAGTTGCTGATGACACGCGGCACGCTGACCACTTTCTCCATTGCAAACGATGTTGCCAAGTATTTCGCCATTATTCCTGCCTTGTTCATGGTTGCCATACCACAACTGGCGCCGCTGAACATCATGGGGTTGCACAGTCCTGAGACGGCTATTCTTTCGGCTGTCATCTTCAACGCTATCATTATTTCTGTTTTGATACCGCTGGCTTTGAAAGGTGTACAATACAAGCCGATAGGTGCCAGTGCGTTACTGCGCCGCAACCTGCTGATATATGGAGCAGGCGGGGTTATTGCACCGTTCATCGGTATTAAACTGATAGATATGGCAGTCAGTTTATTCTTCTAAATTATCAATTAATTAATTAATTCAAGTTTCGCATGTTTATAAACCTTATTCAGAACAAACGAAACTTCAGTAACAAATAAAAAAAAGGAAAATGAAAACTCTTTGGAAATCAATTAAAATAACACTTGCATTCTGCGTGTTTTTCTCTGTCTTCTATATTCTTGTTTTATGGATATTTGCACAGTTCGCCAGCCCCAACAAGGGCAATGCCGAAGTGGCTACCTTGAATGGAAAAGTAGTAGGTGCCGCCAATGTGGGGCAGCGGTTTACGGAAGATGTCTACTTCTGGGGGCGTCCCTCTTGCGCCGGTGACGGTTACGATGCTTCCAGTTCCTCCGGCAGCAACAAGGGGCCTACCAATGAAGAATATCTGGCCGAAGTGGCAGCCCGTATAGATACTTTCCTGTTGCATCATCCTTATTTGAACCGCAAGGATGTTCCTGCCGAAATGGTTACCGCCAGTGGTTCCGGTCTGGATCCCGATATCACTCCTGCCTGTGCCTATATACAGGTGAAGCGGGTGGCACAGGCACGTGGGATGAATGAGGTTGATGTAAAGGCGATAGTAGACAAAACTGTGGAGAAACCGTTACTTGGTTTGTTCGGTACGGAGAAAGTGAATGTACTGAAACTGAACATCGCTTTAGAAGAAAACGAAGTTAACAGAAAAAATAACGAATAAGAATATGAATACTTTAAAAATACTTTTCATTAGTTTGGTGGTTGCCGTTGCGGCATGTTTTACGGGCGTTGCTCAAGTACAGGCCCAAGAGTTCAGGATACAAGGTGATTTGGTCAGCTCATACGTGTGGCGTGGCTTTTATCAGACCGGTGCCAGCTTTCAGCCGACATTGGGTTTTGGTATCGGTGATTTCTCGTTGACGGCATGGGGCTCTACCGACTTTGATGGAGCCGCCGCTTCGGAAGGTGCGGCTGCGAAAGAGATAGACTTGACGGCTGCTTATGCTTTTGGACAATCAGGTTTTACGTTTTCTCTCGCCAGTCTATGGTGGGCAGGACAGGGAGCCGGTAAGTGTTTTAATTTTAAGAGCCATGAAACAGCCCATCATTTTGAGGCGGGGCTGGCATATATATTGCCTATGAAGAAATTTCCATTATCAATAAGCTGGTACACCATGTTTGCCGGTGCCGATAAGAATGAAGCGGGAAAACAGAATTATTCTTCTTATGTTGAATTGAACTATCCGTTCAGCATCAAGTCCGTCGGTTTGAATGCTACTTGTGGCTTCTTGCCTTATGAAGCAGGTATGGGTGTTTATGGAGTATCCAATAATGGCTTTGCCGTGACTAATCTGTCTTTGAAAGCTACAACGGATATAAGGATAACAGACAGGTTTATTATACCGGTGTTTGCTCACGCCATCTGGAATCCGCGTATGGAGGATGCACATCTGGTATTCGGCATCACTTTGAAACCATGAACAGAGAAGAAAGCGTACGGCATTTCCTGGACTTGATAAAGAAATCCCGCTATGGCAAGTTCAAGCTTTACATCGGCATGATTGCCGGGGTAGGCAAGTCCTATCGTATGCTCCAGGAAGCGCATGAGCTGCTGGATAATGGGGTGGATGTACAGATTGGCTATATCGAGACTCATGGACGTACCGGAACGGAAGCGTTGCTTGAAGGACTTCCCCTCATTCCCCGCCGCAAGATTTTCTATAAAGGAAAGGAACTGGAAGAAATGGATTTGGAGACAATCATCCGAATCCATCCCGAAATAGTGATTGTAGACGAACTGGCGCATACTAACGTGGAGGGAAGCCGGAACGAGAAGCGATGGCAGGATGTGATGGACTTGCTGAGTGAGGGCATCAATGTCATTTCTGCCGTCAATATCCAGCACATTGAAAGCTTGAATGAGGAGGTACAGGGGATTTCCGGTATAGAAGTGAAAGAACGTATTCCCGACAGTGTGCTGGAGGAAGCCGATGAGGTGGTGAATATTGACCTGACTGCCGATGAACTGATTACCCGCCTGAAAGCCGGAAAGATTTATCGTCCGGAGAAAATACAGACAGCGTTGACTAATTTCTTCCGGATAGAGAATATCCTCCAGTTGCGTGAACTGGCTTTGAAGGAGGTAGCGCTACGGGTGGAAAAGCAGGTGGAGAATGAAGTGGTGGCAAGTGTCGGGGGTCGCCATGAGAAGTTCCTCGCCTGCATCAGTAGCCACGAAAAGACGCCCCGGCGTATCATTCGTAAAGCGGCGCGTCTGGCTACCCGCTACAATACTTCTTTTGTAGCCCTCTATGTGCAGACTCCCCGTGAAAGCGCCGACCGTATAGAATTGGCGAGCCAGCGATATCTGTTGAACCATTTTAAATTGGTTGCCGAGTTGGGTGGGGAAGTGGTGCAAGTGCAGTCCAAAGATGTGTTGGGGAGTATCGTGGAAACTTGTAAAGAGAAGCAGATAACGACCGTATGCATGGGCAGTCCTTCCTTTCGTCTGCCGCAATCATTGTTTATGATATTGAAATACAGAAAATTTGTGAGTAAACTGGCACAAGGGAATATAGATTTGATTATACTTGCATAAAATTTAATTAGAGAAGCGTCATGAATATTCGAACAAAATTAATACTCAGTGTAGGCATATTGGCGGGAATGATAATTCTATTGGTTGCCTTGTCCGTTGTGAACCTGCAAATCCTGACGGCAACCGAACCGGACAGTCCGGCGGCAATGCCCGGTCTGCAACGTGCATTGCTATGGATATCGGTTGTCGGCGGTGTCTGTATCCTTGCCAGTATCGTGTTGCTGATTTGGCTGCCCCGTTCTATCAATAAACCTATCCGGGAGCTGACGCAAGGTATTCTTGAAATAGCCAACCACAACTATGAGAAACGGCTTAATATGAGTGGCCATGAGGAGTTTCGTGCGGTAGCCAACGGCTTTAACCGCATGGCGGAACGCTTGGCGGAATATCGTGCCAGTACACTGAATGATATCCTAGCCGCCAAGAAGTTTCTGGAGGCGATTGTCAATAGCATCAACGAACCTATCATCGGTTTGAACCGGGAACGGGAAATTCTTTTTATCAACCATGAGGCGCTGACTGTTCTCAATCTTAAGCGGGAAGAGGTAATCCGCCATTCTGCCGAAGAGCTGTCGTTGAAGAATGATTTACTCCGCCGGTTGGTGCGTGAGCTGGTAACTCCCGGCGAAAAGAAAGAACCGTTGAAAATCTATGCGGATAATAAGGAAAGTTATTTCAAAGCTTCTTATATCACTATTCTCAATACGGAAGCGGACGAAGATGAACCCCGTAATCTGGGCGATGTTATCTTACTGAAGAATATCACGGAATTCAAAGAGCTGGATACCGCCAAGACCACGTTTATCTCTACCATCTCCCACGAACTGAAAACTCCGATATCGGCTATCCTTATGAGTCTGCAATTGCTTGAGGATAAGCGGGTAGGGGCTTTGAACGGTGAGCAGGAACAGCTTTCAAAAAGTATAAAAGATAATGCCGACCGTTTGCTGGACATTACCGGAGAACTGCTGAACCTCACGCAAGTGGAGGCTGGCAAACTGCAAATGATGCCGAAGATAACCAAACCTATCGAACTGATAGAGTATGCCATCAAAGCCAACCAGGTGCAGGCCGATAAGTTCGGTATTCAGATAGAAGTGGAGTATCCGGAGGAAAAAATGCCGAAACTGTTTGTTGACAGCGAGAAGATAGCTTGGGTACTGACCAATCTTTTAAGCAACGCCATCCGTTACTCCAAAGAGAATGGACGTGTGGTAATCGGCGCCCGGCACGATAACGACTTTGTGGAGATGTATGTGCAGGATTTTGGCAAAGGTATCGACCCGCGTTATCACCAGAGCATCTTTGACCGCTATTTCCGTGTGCCCGGAACCAAGGTGCAAGGCAGTGGTTTGGGGCTTTCCATCTCGAAAGACTTCATAGAAGCCCACGGCGGCACGTTGACCGTTCAGAGCGAGTTGGGAAAAGGCAGCCGCTTCATTATGAGGCTAAAAGCATAAGACTTTGCAGCGTTCTCCTTGCTTTACTTTCTGCGGTACAGTTGGGGCGACATGCCCGTCTGCTTCTTGAAAAAAGTGCCGAAAGAGGAAGCGTTGGGGAAGTTGAAGAAATTGGAAATCTCCTGGATATTCTTCTGGGTATTCTTAAGAAGCGATATGCTTTTACGGATAATGGATTTGAATATCAGCTCCTGTACGGTATATCCGCAGATTGATTTGGATAGAGCCGACAGGTACTTGGGGGACAAACAAAGCTTATCGGCATAAAACTCCACACCACGCTCTTTCATGTAATTCTGTTCAATCAACTGGATGAGCCGGATAAAAACATCATGCTTGTGCCCTACGTTCTCCCGGTTGGTGATGAGCTTGCGGTTATAAACGGAACATATCCTGTATGTCAATGCCAGCAACAGTAGTTTCTGCTCGTAATGGTTATAAGTGTTTTCACCCATTTGGAGCGTGCTGTCCAACAGGGACATATACTTCACGACTTCTTCCTCTTCACCGGTGTTCCATACATAACACGGCTCGGTGGCAAGTTGCGAATACAGATACATTGAAACCACCGTATTACCGATAAAATCCCGTATCGGCTCTATCTGGTAGACGAGTATAAAGACTTCAATGTCCGGTGAGGCTTGTTGTATCTGGAAGAAACGATCTTCGGGAATAAAAACCGTTTCACCCGCTTTGGCAGAGAAAACCTTGTCGTTGAGTGAAAAAGCAAAACTGCCTTGCTGGCAAATGATAATACCCACTCCGTTTACCGGGAAAGGTTTCATTAGAGATTCGGGAAAGGCATGGAGTATGCCTTCCGAACTGCAAATATCTTTTCTGCCCGCCAATGCGCGGTCAAGGCGGTTTAACTGTTCCTGCTGAAGATTCATATCATGGGAAATTACTATTCTATACTTAAAAACAGTGCTAAGTTAGTAATTTTCGCTTAGGATAGGGTATTGCAACTACAAATATCATGCAGATGAGGCAGGCGTATAAAGTCCATCCGGCCATTTCCTTCACGGCAGAAAGCGTGGCTTGTATTTGTATGCGGCCTTTGGTGGACATAGCAGCCATGTTGACCGCTTCTTGCTTGCTTTTTCCCTGGTATTGCATCCCTCGTACGGTTTGGGTGAATGATGCGGATGCTTCGGGGTGCAACATATCTATGTCGTGCGCATAACGGGTGACGTAATATTGTTGCCTTTCTTGGAGCACGTTGGTATAGAGGGCGGTACCGATAGCGGGAGCCAATACCATGCGTACGGTGAGCATGGTGCAAATCCAGGAAGAGAGGTATTTGTAGGGCATGCGCTGGGTGGCGAATGTGGGTATCAATGAATAGAGCAACATCATGCCTGTGGAACGGATGATGACCGGATACTTCATGCGTTCATACAATCCGGCATCTTGTACTTCAAAGTACATAAACATGGCAGACAGTCCCAACAGCAGGAAACCGGCGGCAAAAAGATATTTGAAATGTACCCCTTTCACGCTCAGCCAGATGGTGGCAATACCACCGATGAAGTATCCCAACATACTCCAATTGCCCAGTGTGGCATTTTGGAAGTTATCCAGTTTCATC
>ULTJ01042682.1_pt1 | contig 9843 bp, 7 predicted proteins | sample 1957491 | NCBI WGS metagenome assembly ULTJ01 (sample SAMEA4835731, study PRJEB28245) | human gut metagenome | biome: gut microbiome; material: fecal sample | place: Denmark | collected 2008 | reverse complement strand
GCCGCCGCAGCGTGGGGATGCTTCCGGAAATCAAGCAGGCATTCTACCGCAACCGACTTCTCGACCTCTTCAATTTCGGAGACCTCGCCACTACTCAGGCATCAGCCGCCCGGCTCATGGGCCAGACCTTCCGACACTCATATTCCGACGAGACTGCTGCACAGGGGATGATTGCCACACGTCTGCGCGAAGAAATAATCGACGTGGCCGACAAATGGATTGTGCAGCTCACCAACATGCCGGCCCAGGCTCTCTCCACGCCCGACCTACTGCGACGCGTCGGAGCCGCATCGGCATATTTCGCCGAGCGCCTGCAGAGCGTGTTCGGCGACTCGGTCGACGCCCTCGCCAAAGTGAAAACCGGCGACAAGAAAGCATCCCAGCGCATCCATGAACTCGCCCTCGACCTGCGCGCCCTCCTCAAATCGCACTGCCAGGTACTGAAGGCTATCGCCGCCCAAGGCTTCACCATCCCCGGCTATCTGCGCATCAAGCAGCAGGCCCTCCTCGAGGCCGACAAGCCCGAGCGCAAGACCTCCAGGACCTCCGCACCCACTCCGCGGCGCAGCCGCTCCGCCTCCGGATCCGCCACCCGTCGCCGCTGATCCGCGCCCCGAATGCATATTTCTGCGTTTCGGATTTTTTTCGTATCTTTGCGCGTTGCGGGCGACATATATAGGCCAAATACGGCCACGTCTCCTCAACCAACAGTCAAAACGTCAATTCCAAATTACAAAACCTACTAAACTAACATACAGCAATGGCACAACAGGAAGATGTGTTTAAGAAAATTGTATCCCACGCCAAAGAGTACGGGTTTGTGTTTCAGTCGAGCGAAATCTACGACGGCCTCGCTGCCGTCTACGATTACGGCCAGAACGGCGTAGAACTGAAAAACAACATCAAACGCTACTGGTGGGAAGCAATGACGCTTCTCAACGAGAATATCGTGGGCATCGACTCGGCCATCTTCATGCATCCCTCCATATGGAAGGCATCGGGCCACGTCGACGCATTCAACGACCCCCTGATCGACAACCGCGACTCGAAAAAACGCTACCGCGCCGACGTACTTATCGAAGAGCAGATTGCCAAAATCGACGAGAAAATCGAGAAAGAGGTGGCTAAAGCCGCCAAGCGCTTTGGCGACAGCTTCGACGAAGCCCTCTTCCGCCAGACCAATCCCCGCGTGGTAGAGCATCAGACCAAGCGCGACGCCCTCCATCAGCGTTTCTCCGACGCCATGAATACCAACGATCTCGACGAACTCCGTCAGATCATCATCGACGAGGAGATAGTAGATCCCATAAGCGGCACCAAAAACTGGACCGACGTGCGTCAGTTCAACCTTATGTTCAAAACCGAAATGGGCTCCACCGCCGACGGCGCCATGACCGTATACCTGCGCCCGGAGACCGCCCAAGGCATCTTCGTGAACTACCTAAACGTGCAGAAGACCGGCCGCATGCGCATCCCCTTCGGCATCGCCCAGATAGGCAAAGCTTTTCGCAACGAGATTGTGGCCCGTCAGTTCATATTCCGCATGCGCGAGTTCGAGCAGATGGAAATGCAGTTCTTCGTTCGCCCCGGCTCCGAGCTCGAATGGTTCAAGAAATGGAAGGAAACTCGCCTGAAATGGCACAAGGTCCTCGGCCTCGGCGATGAAAAATACCGCTACCACGACCACGAGAAGCTGGCCCACTATGCCAACGCCGCCACCGACATCGAATTCCAGATGCCCTTCGGATTCAAGGAAGTGGAAGGCATCCACTCACGCACCAACTTCGACCTCTCGCAGCACGAAAAATTCTCCGGCAAGAAAATACAGTACTTCGACCCAGAGCTCAACGAGAGCTACATCCCCTACGTAATCGAGACCTCGATCGGCGTTGACCGCATGTTCCTCTCCGTGCTCTGCTCGAGCTACGAGGAGCAGACTCTCGAAGGCGGCGAGACCCGCGTGGTGCTCCATCTTCCCGAGGCCCTCGCTCCGGTGAAATGCGCCGTCATGCCGCTCGTGCGCAAGGACGGCCTCCCCGAAAAGGCCCGCGAAATCGTCAACGACCTCAAGTTCGACTTCAATACCCACTACGAGGAGAAGGACTCCATCGGCAAGCGCTACCGCCGCCAGGACGCCATCGGCACCCCCTTCTGCATCACAGTCGACCATCAGACACTTGAGGACAACACCGTAACCTTGCGTGAACGCGACTCGATGGAGCAGAAGCGCGTGGCCATCTCCGACCTCCACGCCCTTATCCACGACCGCGTGAGCCTCAACTCGCTCCTGCGCAAGCTCGGCTGAACCCTGAGGCTTGAATTATAAAATTTCACCATCTCTCTAAACATACATTGAAAATGAACACCAAAACCATTACCATAGGAGCAATTCTCCTTATCGTAATCCTGCTTTTCGCCGGCGGCTGCTCAAGCTACAACGGCATGGTCGACGCCGATCAGGCAGTTAGCAAGCAATGGGGTCAGGTCGAGAGCCAGTATCAGCGTCGCTCCGACCTCATTCCCAACCTTGTAAGCACCGTCAAAGGCTACGCCGCCCACGAAAGCGGCACACTGGAGAAGGTGACCGAAGCCCGCGCCAAAGCCGGCTCCATCACCCTGACCGCCGACGAGCTCACCCCCGAAAACATGGCCCGCTTCCAGCAGGCCCAGAACGAGCTCTCCGGTGCCCTGAAATCGCTTCTTGCCGTTTCCGAAGCCTACCCCGACCTCAAGGCCAACGAAAACTTCCTCGACCTGCAGAAGCAGCTTGAAGGCACCGAAAACCGTATCGCCACCGAGCGCATGCGCTTCAACGAGGCCGTCGAGAAATACAACCTCAAGGTGCTCCGCTTCCCCGGCAACATCTGGGCCGGTATCTTCGGCTTCGACCGCAAGGATATGTTCAAGGCCGACGAAGGCGCCCAGAACGCTCCCAAAGTGAGCTTCGACTGATGTCATAACTTTCAGACAGTTCCACCACAAGTGAAAAAACTATTCCATCTCCTCGGCGTCGCCTCGCTGGCCCTCCTTTCGGCCTGCGGCGGCGACGACGACAACGAGGTAAACCTCGAGCAGTACAACGCCTGGCACGATGAGAACATCGCCTGGCTCAACAAGGAAACCTCCAAAGCCGACCCCGACGGCGCCGGCCTCTTCTACGAGGAAATCGTGCCCGTATGGGCGCAGGGCCAGACCATCTATATGCACTGGTTCAACGACCGCAATGAGACGGCCATGAACCTCGTGCCCGACCTCACCTCGACCATACAGGCCTATTATGAAGGCCGCCTGTACGACGGTACTGTCTTCGACAAGTCGGAGAATCTCTCCGCCAAGATTCTTACCGCCAAAGTAAGCGGTCTGATTCAGGGATGGCAGATTGCCCTGCAGCAGATGCATGTGGGCGACACGGTCCAGGTCGTCATCCCTTATCAGCTGGCATACGGCGTAAGCGGATCAGGAAGTATCCCGCCTTACTCGGCGTTGAAATTCAACATGCGCCTGGTCGGCATCCCCTACTACGAGGTGAAACCCTGACCGGCGCACCGTCAGCTCCGCTCCGGCACCGGAAAATCCCGAAAATCAGGCAAAACCACATAAAAGCTGTTAACACGGCTAAGGTTTGGCAAGATTTTTGTAGCATACAGTTGTTATCATTAGGTACTCTACCTACTGATAACAACTTTTTTTGTTGCTCGAATTAATTTTAATGGACAAAACTATATTTTCAGATACACGCGCCCGCATCGAGCGCTACGTAGCCTCCAACCGCCTCAAGGACGCCTTCGAGACCGTTGCATCGCTTGCCGCCGGGCTCTCCAACCGAAAAATCGGCAATGAGATTGCCGCCGCCGAGCAGAGCTACCACTATATGCTCGACTACGCCATGCAAGGCGCCGACGATCCCGGCCGCGCCGAAATGGCACGCGACCTCGGCGCCCGCATCCTTGCCCTCACCGACCGCCTCGAACGCGAATACCTCAGCCGCGACACCCCCTCTCTATACTACTCCACCCTCCGCTACGAAGCTACCCGGCAACAAGATTCGATTCCATCGCTGCTCGAGGCCTACCGCGAAGCCACGGCCGAAGGGTCGATGTTCAACTTCGTGGTGAGCGGCGCCCATTCCGAAAAGCTACGCGAGCGTCTTGCCGAGCGCGAGCGCCTGGAGCGCCGTATATTCAACCGCGTTTGGACCATTCACCCGCTCTCAGGCGCTCAGACCGAGGCTCTGGCAAATGCCCTGACCGACGCTTCGCTCCCGCCGGAGTTCCGCATACTTCTTGCCTGGGCCATCACCCTCGGAGGCCTTCACTATTACGACGAGCACCGGCTGCAGCTGCTGCTCGACTGCTATGCCGACACTCTGCGCTCCGACCGCAACGTGACTCTCCCGGAGGGGGCGGTCGAACGGATGTCGGCTGCGGCAATCGTCGGCGCCCTGCTGCTTATGCATCGCGGACGCCGCCGTGGCTTCTCACCCAAAACGCTCACACGCATCGACGTACTCCTGTCGGACGGCCACACCCTTGAGTCGGATATCCGCACCTGCTACCTCGAGTTTGCAAAGACTATCGACACAGACCGCATTTCGCGTAAGATTACCGACGAGATAGTGCCCGAAATGCTCAAGCTCAAACCGCAGATCGACAAGCAGATGAAGCAGGGAAATCTCGAAAGCCTCGATCCGGAGGAAATCGAGGAGAACCCGGAATGGCGCGAAATGCTCGAAAACTCCGGCCTCGCCGACAAGCTCAAGGAGATGAGCGAGATTCAGGAAGAGGGTGGCGACGTAATGATGGGTACGTTCGCCCACCTTAAGACCTTCCCCTTCTTCAACGATCCCTACGGATGGTTTCTCCCCTTCCATACCGAATTCTCTGAATTTGCCGGCGACGGAGCGGCACTATACCAGTCCATGGCCGACATCATCGCCAAGGCGCCATTTCTCTGCGACAGCGATAAATTCTCATTCATGCTGTCGCTCAAGCAGGTGCCACAGGCCCAGCGCGACATGATGATGCAGCAGTTCCGCGCCCAGGGCGACCAACTGGCCGAAATCCAGGCCGCATCGCTCTCCGTGAGGGAACCACGCTCCAATGCCATCAACAAGATCGTGCAGAACGCCTTCCGCTTCTTCCGCCTCTTCCGCCGCAAGGGTGAATTCTTCAATCCATTCTCCGCAGGCGTTAACCTCGTGGAAATCGACGCCCTCAAACCGGTGGTGATTCGCATGGACATTATGCCGCTGGTAGGCGAGTTCTATTTCTCCCACGGCTACTATCCGCAGGCAATCGACGCATTCAAGGCCATGGCTGCCGACTCCTCGTTCGCACCCGACGACCAGTTCTATCAGAAACTCGGCTACGCCTACCAGAAGTCAGGCGATACGGCCGAGGCAATCCGCTGCTATCTGCGAGCCGAAATGCTCAACTCCGGAAGCGACTGGACGCTAACACGGCTGGCCCATCTCCTTCTGGCCGACGGACAACCCGCGGAGGCCCTGAAACGCTATCTCGAACTTGAGCGCCGCAAACCCGGAAAAGCAGCCACAGCGCTTGCAATCGGCCGCTGCCACCTTGCCCTGGGTGACACCGACCGCGCGCTCCAGGCCTTCTTCAAAGCCGAATATCTCGGTGGCAAACCCGAAAAGACCCTCCGTCCCCTGGCATGGACGCTCCTAATCTCCCACGATTTCGAGCGAGCCCACAAATATTTCGAGAAGGTGATGCTCAACCTCTCCCCTATCGCCGACGACTACCTCAACATGGGGCATCTCGCCCTTGCCGAAGGGCGCCTGCGTGAGGCACTCAACTTCTATTCGCTCAACATCTCGATGCGGACCGAGGCTCCCGGCACAGCCCCATCCGGCGAACATCCATACAACAGGCGCACCGCCATCGACTCGCTCATAGCCGACATAAACCAGGACCTCCACACACTCACGGCGCTGGGCGTCGACCCCACGCTCGTACCCCTGCTCATCGACTCGCTCCTCTACTCCATCTGAACCGACCGCCCTCCGGGTGTGTTAGTTACACTGGAAGACTTCTGCTGACTTCCGAGAACTTACGACCTATAAATCCTCACGACAATTATGGATACAATCCGACTTCCTCGCCCCGCTACCTCGACGCCTGTCGAGACCGCCATGGCCGCCCGCCATACCTCACGCGAATTCGCCGCGCGCGAACTCTCCGACCAGCATCTCTCCGACCTACTGTGGGCCATGTATGGCGTGAACCGTCCCGACGGCAAGCGTACCGTGCCCGCTTCGATGGGCCTCTACATCCTCGACATCTACGTAGTGCGACCCGACGGCATCTATTTCTTCAACCCCGAAAATACCACCCTCGAGCCGCGCCTCGAAGGCGATCACCGCGCCCTGGCTGGCGCCCAGGAATTTGTGGCCACCGCCCCACTCAGCGTAGTGATATACGCCGACTTCGACCGCTTCAAAATCGACGACCCGCAGCTCGCGCCGCTCGTTGAAGCATTCAAGATGCCCTCAGCCTACCTCGACGCCGGCGCCGCCGCTGAAAATGCCTACCTTTTCTGTGCATCGCAGGGTATCAACGCAGTGGAGCGGCTTATGGTCGACGAAAAGGCCTTCTCCGCCGCCCTCGGCCTCCCCGCCTCCAACCGTATGATGGTCGGCCTCACCTTCGGTTATCCTCCCGCCGAAGCCTAAATCAACACAGACGATATAAATCGACAGCGCCGTGTCAACCAATCGGTTGACACGGCGCCGTAATTATTAGGTATCCTGCATAAAATAGCTTTCTGGCGGATGCCCCAGTCCGGAAAATCCGACCGAAATAATATCTATAAATGCTATAAAATGAAGTCAGAGCACCTGGAAGCCGGCATCGGTGAGCGAGCGGCGGATGCGGGCTATATGGTCGTCGTTGAGGGTTTCCAGCTCGAGGTGAAGCATGCAGGAATTGATGTCGGCGGCAGCAGCCACGCGCTCATGGTTCACACCAAGGATGTTGCCGCCTTCGTCGGCCACGATTTTCAGCACGGAAGAGAGTGTGCCGGGCTTATCCTGCACGGCCAGTTCGAGCTGGCAGAGGCGTCCGGTCTTGGCCAGGCCGCGGTTTATGATACGGTTGAGGATGTTTACATCGATGTTGCCACCCGACACGAGGCAGACGATTTTCTTGCCCTCCACAGGGAGATGGCCGAACATCGCGGCGGCCACGGCAGTGGCGCCGGCTCCTTCGGCCACAAGTTTCTGCTTCTCGAGCAGGGCAAGGATTGCCGCGGCAATCTCGTCGTCGCTCACTGTAACGATTTCATCGACATACTTCCGGCAAAGGGCGAAGGTATTTTCGCCCGGCTCCTTCACGGCGATGCCGTCGGCTATGGTCGAGACGCTGTCGAGATGAAGTCGCTCGCTGTCGGCGAGCGAACGCACCATGGAGGGTGCCCCTTCGGCCTGCACGCCGTAGACCTTGATGTCGGGGCGCAGCGTCTTCACAGCGAAGGCAACGCCTGAAATCAACCCGCCGCCGCCAACGGGCACCACGAAGGCCTCTACGTCGGGCATCTCCTCAAGAATTTCCAGACCGATTGTTCCCTGCCCGGCGATAACGAGCGGGTCGTCGAAGGGATGCACGAACGTATAGCCGTGCTTTTCCTTTAGCTCAAGCGCCTTGGCATAGGCATCGTCGTAAACGCCGGGAACGAGGCAAACCTCGGCACCAAGACGCTTGGTGGCTTCGATTTTCGAGATCGGCGCACCGGCGGGAAGGCAGATTAGCGACTTGATGCCGTTGTGGGTGGCACCGAGCGCAACCCCCTGGGCGTGGTTGCCCGCCGAGCAGGCTATTACGCCGCGCTTCTTCTCCTCCTCGCTCAGCTGCGAAATCTTATAGTAGGCGCCGCGGAGTTTGAACGAGCCTGTGTGCTGCAGATTCTCCGGCTTGAGATAAATCCGGCATGAATCGGAAAGTGTTGTCGGCCCGATGATTTTCGGATGACGGGCCACATCCTTCAATACCATTTGTGCGCGATATACTTCGCCGATAGTAAGTTCCGACATTGTAAGTGACTGTTGTCGATATATTGTTGAATGATTTATTGATTTCTCTTTTTGAGGAGTGCCTCGGCCATTGACGCGGCAGCCTTTCGGCCGTCGCCCATAGCAAGAATCACCGTGGCGCCGCCTCTCACTATATCGCCTCCGGCATAGAGCAGGGGCAATGAGGTCTGAAGCGTCTCGTCGTTGACGACCAGAGTGCCACGGCGCGTAACCTCCAATCCGTCGATGGAGTTGGGGATGAGCGGGTTTGGAGAAACGCCCACGCTGACGATCACCTCGTCGACCGGCATCTCGACGATATCGCCCTCTACAGGCACCGGCGAGCGGCGCCCCGAGGCATCGGGCTCGCCAAGCTCCATGCGCTGCAGGCGCATGGCCCTGACGTGGCTGCGCTCGTCGGCAAGATACTCTATGGGGTTGTGGAGCGTCAGGAATGTCACCCCCTCCTCCTTGGCGTGGCGTACCTCCTCCACTCGCGCCGGCATCTCGGCCTCGCTGCGGCGGTATACGATGTAGACCTCCTCGGCACCCATGCGGCGCGCGGTACGACAGGAGTCCATGGCGGTGTTGCCGCCCCCTATCACGGCCACGCGCTTTCCGCGTATCACAGGGGTGGCCCACCCCTCGCGCCCGGCACCCATCAGATTCACGCGGGTAAGATATTCATTACTTGACATCACGCCCACGCAATTCTCGCCTGGAATCCCCATGAAGCGCGGAAGCCCGGCTCCGGAGGCCACGAACACGCCACTGAAGCCGCGAGCAAGCAGGTCGTCATAGCCGAGGGTCTTGCCCACCACGCAGTCGGTCATGAACTTGACGCCCATCCGCTCGAGGGCACGAATCTCAACGTCGACAACCTCGTTGGGGAGGCGAAATTCCGGGATACCGTATTTCAGCACACCGCCGATCTCATGCAGAGCCTCGTAGACATGTACCTCGAATCCGCGTTTTGCCATGTCGCCGGCAAAGGAAAGCGATGCCGGACCGGATCCCACTACTGCCACCTTTATACCGTTTGCAGCCTCGCGCGGGGGCAGCGCGGAATTTCCGCTCAATCGCTCGGTATCGGCGGCGAAACGCTCAAGATAACCGATAGCCACGGGCGGACGCTTCATCTTGTTGTAGATGCACTTCGACTCGCACTGGTGCTCCTGGGGGCACACACGGCCGCACACTGCGGGCAGGGCGCTCGTCTCCTTGAGTACAACCGCGGCGTCGTGGAAATTCTCGCGCTCGATATTCTTGATGAATCCCGGAATGTTGATGCCTACGGGACATCCGGTGACACACGTAGGGGTCGGGCAGTCGAGGCAGCGCGTTGCCTCCAGAACGGCCTGGTCGCGCGTCAGGCCCTGGTTCACCTCCTCGTTGCAGGTAATGCGGTAGGCCGGATCGAGTTCAGTCATTTTCACGCGCGGAATGGCTGTACGCTCTTTGGCAGTGTGGCTTTTGCGCAGCTCCTCGCGCCACTGGGCATCGCGGGGCGATGTGGTAGTTGACATGATATTGTTGGGTTCGAAAGTTCTGAATGATAGGTTAAGTCTGAAATCTGCAAAAGGTGAGCACGGCGGTCAGGGACGCAGACGCATTATCATCTCGTCGAAATCAACCTGATGGGCGTCGAATTCCGGGCCGTCGACACAAACGAAACGCATCTTGCCTCCCACGGTGACACGGCAAGCACCGCACATGCCTGTGCCATCGACCATTATCGTGTTGAGCGAGCAGATGGTAGGCACCTCGTATTTCTTCGTGAGCAGCGACACGAATTTCATCATCACCGCCGGCCCGAT
>ULTJ01047378.1_pt1 | contig 9860 bp, 9 predicted proteins | sample 1957491 | NCBI WGS metagenome assembly ULTJ01 (sample SAMEA4835731, study PRJEB28245) | human gut metagenome | biome: gut microbiome; material: fecal sample | place: Denmark | collected 2008 | reverse complement strand
ACAGGTGGTGCGGTCGCGATAGTCGACGAGCGACGACATCTTGTCCGCTCCGATGACAATCACTTTCCTGTAGCGTCCGCACTGAATCATCGATGCCGCCTGGTCGAGTCCGTAAAGGAATCCGCAGCACGCAGCCTCGAGGTCGAACGCGAATGCGTTCTTCAGTCCCAGCTTACCCAGAACGATAGATGCCGTTGACGGGAACTTATAGTCAGGCGTTGTGGTGCACACAATGATGGCATCGATGCTGTCCGGATCGGTTCCGGTCTTTTTGAGCAGCTGCTTGGCAGCCTTGCGCGCCAGATAGCTTGTTCCCAGTCCTTCCTCCGTGAGGATGTGACGTTCCTTTATACCGACGCGAGTCATTATCCACTCGTCGCTCGTGTCAACCATGCGCGAAAGTTCCTCGTTGTTGAGGACATAATCGGGCACGTATCCTCCGATGCCGGTGATTATCGCGTTGATCTTTCCCATCTATTATTCAGCAACTTCCTTTACGATAGCCACCTTGCCTCTGTAATATCCGCAAGTCGGGCATACTGTATGATAAACATAATAAGCGCCGCAGTTGGGGCATACTGCCAGTGTCGGTGCCACTGCCTTATCATGGGTTCTTCTTTTAAGTGTACGAGTCTTTGACTGTCTTCTTTTAGGATGTGCCATTTTCTTTTAATCTTTAATTATTGTTTTTAATTTTTCCAGTTCACTCCAGCGCGGATCCACCGCCTTGACGCCGTCCTCCTCGCTGCTTCGGGCAGCCGAGTGCTCTTCGAGAGCCTTTATCATGACAGGATTGCATTTGCCAGGTGCATGCACGTGTCTGACGGGAACGGCAAGAGCAATGAATTCGTATATGAGCCACGCCACGTCGAGAACGCCTTCGTTCTCATCCACTATGACGAGGTTTTCGTCTTCCGAACATTCCTCACCAAACTTAGCCACGATGTGTCTTTGCGCCTCAACAGGCTGTTCCATATCATCAAGGCACAGGTCGCATGCTACTGTAACCGTGCCTGAAATGGAGAAGTCCAGCTCGTAATGAACGGACGAGCGACGCACGTCAAGACGCACATGCACATTGCCTCCACCTACTTCCGAACCGCCAACGGCACTGAAGTAAGCATCGCCGAGGTCATACTGAAACGTCGTGACACCGGTCTCCAACCCTTTCAAATCTATTTTAAAAGACTCCAAGCTGAACATCGGGCTATAAGGATAGTCTGTGCAGACACTGCCGGAACTGTGAAACGGCATGCCTCACGGGCACGTCGGGCGATGTCTGCCTTTGGGATGCAAAGTTACAAATTATTTTCATACCAGCATATAAAAAAGCGAAAAATCATGTTATTTAAGTATCTGACACCGATAACGGGCCGTGTTTGCCGCTCCTTTTCGCACACTTGGGCAGAAACGTGCAACCAAAACCGGCCGCACGAACGTCAAAAACAGCCAAACGGTAATGACGCGCCGGCAGGAGCATCCCCCACCCTGCGTGCGCACGTATTTGCAAATTTACGTTAACATCCATTCACATTCCGTACACTGGATTTAACACATTATTTTCCCGATTACAGAGAAATTCCGTACGCCGGTCGCTCTCCGGAAAGCCCGTTCCGTACATTCCGCATAGCGACACCGCGCTGACGGTCTTGCGAAAGAGCCCGTTTCACGCTCTGATATTAACTGTTTTAGGGCCTGATATGCACCATATCACCACCTGAAACGGCCCGTATCGGAGTGCAATAAAGGCTCTTTCGCAGGACGAAGAAAATACCATCGGAATATCATCTCCGGTAAATCACTATCTGTCAACAACTTACAAAGACTCGTCATTTTTACGATTTTCCGCACAAAATCCTGTCACGGACGATTTCACGAGAATTTTACGCAAATTTCACGATGAAAATTTAACTTTTCCGACCGTGCTTTTTGTTTTTTTTATATCTCTGCGGATGGTCTGACGGAGAATGTCCACCCGTGCCGTCACTGTCACTCACCAGCCGCACATCATGAACAGAAATGAGAGCCGTATGAAGCCCTACGGATAATTTAAATTAAAAAACATATCATCCTTTTGCGCAAGTTGTTGTATTTCATTACCTTTGTATAATACACAAGACTGCGGGCGGAAAGACACAGAACAGAACACCATTCCGCCAGGATGCACGCATCTTTTCATGCCGATAAAAGGAAACCAACATACTAACCCTCAAAAACAATAATGCCAACATGAAACCAGAACCTATCAGAAAAAGACGGACGGCAATGCTCGCCGCGCTGTTAGCAGGCGCGCTGTGCGCGTTCGGACAAGCAACGACAGACTACAACGAACTGCCCAACCCCACCGCAACAGACGCCAAGGCATGGAGCGCGGTGAAGAAAGTCACCGCAGGATGGGGCGACACCGACACCCGTTACAACAAGGAACTGCCCGCCAAGGCCACCGCCGGGAGCATCAGTCTCACGGCATGGCGGGGCGAGAAAGTGTCGGCGCAGCTCGCCGTGAGCACGCCGGAGAAACTGTCCGCACTCACCTTCGAGGCAAGCGACCTCACCGGCTCAGCCTCAACAATAAGCAAGGCGAACGTACGGACTGCCTTCGTGAGATATGTCATGGCGGACGAACTGCAGAAGGACGGACAGAACACGTGCGGCGGACGCAATCAGGATGAATACAGACATTTTCTCGTGGCCGACCCGATAGACCATATTACGCGTCAACTCGACATGGAGCCCAACACCACCCGCTGCGGATGGGTGAGCATAAGCGTGCCGCAGAATGCCAAGGCAGGCACATATCGCGGCACCGTAGAGGTGAAGGCCGACGGCAAAACGATAGCGTCGCTGCGCCTCAACCTGAAGGTGACTAACCGTACACTGCCTTCAGCCAAAGACTGGAAATTCCACTTAGACCTATGGCAGAATCCTTACGCCGTGGCCCGTTACTACAACGTGGAGCCGTTCAGCGACGAGCACTTCAGACTAATGCGCCCGATAATGCAGCTCTACGCCGATGTCGGCGGCAAGGCCATCACCGTGCCGATGATGCACCGTCCGTGGAACGGACAGACCTACGACGCCTTCCCGAGCATGATAACGTGGATGAAGAAGGCCGACGGTACATGGGCGTTCGACTACACGGCGTTCGACAAATGGGTGGAGTTCATGATGAGTCTCGGCGTGAAAAAACAGATAAGCTGCTACTCCATGATTCCGTGGAAGCTCTCTTTCTCTTACCTCGATCAGGCCACCAACTCGTTCAAAGCCATCGACGCCAATCCCGGCGACAAGGCCTACGAACAGCTGTGGACGGAGATGCTTCGCTCGTTCGCCGCTCATCTGAAAGAGAAGGGATGGTTCGACATCACCCACATAGCCATGGACGAACGCCAGCTGAAGGACATGCTCGCAACGCTCGAGGTGATACGCAAGGCAGACAGCGGCTTCAAGGTGGCGCTCGCAGGCTCATATCACAAGGAACTTGAGGACAAACTTGACGACTACTGCGTGATAATAAACGAGAAATTCCCTGCCGAAACCGTAGCCAGCCGCCGCGCCGCAGGCATGAACACCACGTTCTACACATGCTGCACACCGCCACGCCCCAACACCTTCATACAGAGTCCGCCGGCAGAGTCGGAGTGGCTGGCATGGCACAGCGCAAAGGAAGACCTCGACGGATATCTGCGCTGGGCGTTCAACAGCTGGACCGCAAGTCCCCTAACCGATGCATGCTTCACCGCATGGCCGGCCGGCGACACGTTCCTTGTCTATCCCGACGGCCGCAGTTCCATAAGGTTTGAGCGTATGGCAGAGGGCATACAGCAGTATGAGAAAGTGCGCCTGCTGAAGGAGGAAGCCCGCAGCAAAGGCAACAAGTCGATGCTGAAGAAGATAGAAAACATACTGTCGGCGTTCGACGAGAAACTGCTTGACCAGACAACGGCCACCGAAGCCGTGAACAGGGCGAAGGCTGCCATAAACAGACTATGACGCCGCCGGCACACTGCGACAATATGCGAAGACCGTGGCACTGAGGTTCTCAGCCCGTGCCACGGTCTTCTTCGTTATACATTCCGCAGCGATATGCATGCCGCCACCGTGCCGCAGCCATGCCCGTATCGCGCAGAATAAATATTATGACCTATTATGATGAAACGTAAAATCCATCTGTCCGTCCCATACGCCGTGCGCCGGAGACAGACAGATGTTGCAGGGTTCCGATCAACGGAATTGCGGATTATTCGCCTGTTGTTTTCTTTTTAAGAAATATATTCACTGTGTTCTCACCCGAGGTGCCGCCTTTATTCACCACCACCGACTCTATGTCGTTCGGCAAAAGGGCTTCAACCTCTTCCTTTGTCACGGTCTTGCCGTCAATCATATAGGTGGGTTCTTTCTCCATATTGTAAACCTCGACAGTCGTTGGTTTCTTTCCATCACTGCTCAACTTGACAATTCTCATATCCTTCACGTCACCCACTGTCACAGGATTGCCCTTCTGGTGTATCGTAATAGTATTCACCTTGCCTGCTGTTGCCTTATTTTCTGAAGATGCGGAAGAAGCAGAAGACTCACCGGCAGACTTTTTCATGGTCACCACAATTACTCCATTCTTCGCCTTATCACCATATATCTTAGTAGCAGAATCATCCTTAAGTACAGTCACCGAATTTATTTTTGATGCGTCAAGACCATTCAACTCGTTCATGTTTGTCTCACGGCCATCAATCACCACAAGCACATCGTCTGAGACAGACTTTGCTCCCACTCTTACAGATTGTTTCACTGAGTCAGCCGGCACAGCCATTTTTCCGGTGGCGGAAACCTTCACCGATGTCATATTCTCACTCTTTGCGTCTGCCTTCACAATCATTGCGCCGGCTTCAGACACAACCTTGTCACTCTCCAGTGCCACCTCACCGGCCATCTTTGTGGCTGCCGGAGTGGCGAAAACCAGCACTGACACTGCCGCCAAAGGAAGCACTGCGGCTGCCTTGACACGGTTCCACGGATTTGATTTTTTCATTTTCATCATAGTTATACGTTTTTTTAAGTTGGTTTGGTTCAGATTGTTTGCCATGGCGAAAAGGCGTTCGCCCACTGCCTTGCGTATGAGAAGGAGCTGATAGCCGGAAGCGTCCACACCCCGGCGGAGCACGGCGTCGTCGGCCTCATATTCGTGAACGTCGCGCAGTTCGGCACGCAACAGCCACGCCGCCGGCGAGAACCAGCAGAACATTATGACGGTGTTGCACAGCGCGATGTCCAGAGAATGGAGACGACGCACGTGTTCCTGCTCGTGTATCACTATCTCCCGGGCTCCCGCCGCGTAGTCTTTCTCACTGATGACTATGCGCCGGAACCAGCTGAAAGGAGCTCTGTCGCCGGGCACTACGGTCACCATCGCACCGCAGGTCTCACACCGCCTGCCGCTGCGGAGGAGCAAAGTCAGGCGCGCAAGCGACACCGCCGACCGCAACACCAGCAGCGCGAAACCGGCCATCCACACCAGCGTGAGCACTTGTATGAGCGTCAGCCCCGCCCCGTCGCCCTCCGCTTCGACCGCAGTCTGTACGAAGGCGGCTTCGGCAAGGGCGATGGTCTGATGGACGGGAGCAGGTGTCTCCAGCGTGATGTGCAGGAGAGGCAGCAGGAGAGCGGCTGCCTGCATCGTGAGCAGCACACCGCGGTTGAAGGCATGAAAGCTCTCGCGGCTGAGCAGCAGTTTGTATGTCAGATAGAATATGGTCTGAAAAACTGCCACCTTTATTATATATACGAAGAACATTCCCATTGTGATAGTGTTTACAGGTTAGCTTTGTCTGATTGTCTGACGGGCGCACGGCAACGGCCTGCACGCCATGGAGAGAGCGGATAATGGCGTGGAACTATTTGTCCTTCACCATGTCTATTAGTTTCTTCAGGTCTTCCACGGTGAGGTCTTCCTCCTTCACGAGCGACGACACAGCGTCGAGATAGGAATTGCCGAAGAACTTGCTGATGACGTTTTTCAGCGATCCGCGGCTGTACTCATCGCGGCTCACCGTGGCGAAATACTGGAAACAGCGTGCCGACAGAGCGCGGTGCGACAGAAAACCTTTCTCCTCAAGTATGCGCACGAGCGTCGAAAGAGTATTCACATGCGGCTTCGGGTCGTCATAACATTCGCGAAGCTCGCGTATCTGCATGTCGCCGCGACTCCAGTAATGATTCATTATCTCTTCTTCCTTGTTTGTAAGTGTCTTCATAACGGTTTCTGTTTTTTACAGTGGCAAAGTAACTAAAAACTTTAGTTGAGCGCAAGAAAAAGGAGTTAATAAAACTAAAACAGTTAGTTATTTAACTAATTTCTTTAGTTAACGGAGCCTTTATAGGACAGTAACGACTGTTTGTTCAATTAATCTTATATATTGACTGAGCCAGATAAACGAATCATATACAATATTCATCACATCCGTATTCGGCCGTAAAACCACCGATTGCATAATAAATATGAAAGTGACGGGAAAGACGGAAACATGGTTTCTGTCTGCATATTGCAACTGATGCAATAGTGTAACATCAAGCAATTGCCGGACATTAGAAAACATTTAACCAACACATGAGACGCTCCCTTAAAAATTAATTATTATTTTTGTATATGCAATTACCTGAAGGTTTAGGTACGAAAAAACCCGCTCTTGATGAGCGGGTATATCCTTAACTTGGTTACATGTTTTGATAACAGAGGCTTTACCAAGCATTACAATGCAAAAATACTATTTTTATTTGAATCTGCAAAATGAAATACAAAAAAGCTGTAAGGCTGTACTCCAATTCCAGAATCGCAAAATATTATAGGGCGACAAATGGAGACAAAAACAAGGCGGTGATGCTTTACTTTGCCAATATGAAGATAGCACAGGCTTTTCATCCTCTGCTTTCTTCCTTCGAAGTGATATTGCGCAACCAACTGCACTACGCTCTGGCACGCCATTTTTCTGACGGCAATTGGATAATAAACCAGAAAACGGGATTCATGTCAGCCCCTTCACTCACCTACACCAACAAAAAAACAAAGAAGACAGTCACAAACAACTACATTCTGAAAGAGGTACTGAAGGCAGAAAAAAAGATTCTCGACCGTGGAGCAAAAATAACGGCCGGCAGAGTTATAGCCGAACAGACATTGGGATTCTGGAACAGTTTCTACGAGAAACACCATTATGCACTGCTCTCCGGAACACCATGCACGATATTCAAAGGACTGCCAAAAGGACACGGACGCAAAGAAATAAACAGTATAATTATGCAGATACGCGAATTGCGCAATCGTATCAATCATAACGAACCTATCTGCTTTGTAAACAGACAATGCGATTTTTCATACGTGAAAGATATGTATCGAATTATCAGTGAGTTTCTCACATGGATAGACCCTGAGATTATGCCTTCGCTGAAAGAAGTGGACAAAGTGACGAAAGTGATTGTCAAGGAAGAAAACAAGCAAAGCCAATGACTTGATTTCTTTTCCATTCACACGTCAGGAATCTGCCGGACATCAAATGACACGGCAGTTTTCCGTGACTTACGAGAATCATGACTGACAGATGATATAACGTATGCAAAATCATTGCTTTGCATCCTTTACAGAACAAACGGCGTTCCTATAGAAACTGTAATAACTGAACTCTGCCGGACGAAAGCGTCATTTACGGTTCTTACCCAGCTCTATGCGGAACGTCGTGCCGCGTCCCGGCTCCGAGCTTTTCACGAATATGCGTCCGTGGTGATACTCCTCCACGATGCGTTTGGCGAGCGACAGACCCAGTCCCCATCCCCGTTTCTTTGTGGTGAAACCCGGTCGGAACACGTTGCCGATGTTTTTCTTGGGTATGCCCTTGCCCGTGTCGCTCACCTCGATGGCGGTGCGTCCCGGTCCGTCGGAGACGGTTATGGTGATGCTTCCCTCACCGCTCATGGCGTCGACAGCGTTCTTGCAGAGGTTTTCTATCACCCACTCGAAGAGCGAGGCATTGATGTCCACCGTGACATCTGTATCGGGGAAGCGGCACTCAATGCTTATCTTCGTTGACGTGCGGCGGTTCATGTAGCTCACCACATTACTCATTACGTCGCGCAGGTCGGTGGGAACGAGCTCCGGCAGCGACCCTATCTTTGAGAAGCGGTCGGCTATCAGCTGCAGACGGCTTATGTCGTTGTACATCTCGGGGATGAGTTCGTCCTCCGGATAAGTCTCCTTCAGCACCTCCACCCATGCCATGAGGCTCGATATGGGCGTGCCGAGCTGATGGGCTGTCTCCTTGGAGAGCCCCACCCACACCTTGTTCTGCTCAGCCTTCTTCGACGTGAGCAGCGCGAAGATGGCTATCACCACGAATATCATCACCACCCCAAGCTGCACGTAGGGATAGGACGACAGGCGGCGCAGCATCACCGAGTCGTCGTAGCACACATACACGTAGTCGGACGGGACATTGTCAGACAGCGCCACCTTTATCACCTTGTCAGAGCGTAGCAGGCGCAGTCCCTCCGCCCTGACATAGGCGAGCGTGTCGGCATAAGTGTCGCATGAGCTGATGCTGAGGTTGCGGAATGTCTGCACGTTGCGACTCTCGTCCATCACGATGACGGGTATGGTGGTGTTGCCGTTGAGCACCTTGAGCACGAGGTTGAGGTCGGCGTCGCTGTCGGCGTTGCTGAATGTGCGCATCGCCTCCGCCCACGTCTCCATCTTCTTGTGCTCCTCCGCCGAGAGGTCGCGTATGAGAAAATGTGACACGAGCAGCGATGCCACTGCTATGATGACGGCTGCCAACACAAGCAGAATCTTCACACGGCGTATCTGGTCTGTCCATTGCATACTGATAAGATAACGCTCATAACCTCCGTTTATTGTACAGCGGCGCGGCTGCGTGAGCACAGGCGGCGTGCCGGTCGGGCAGATGAATAAATATGCAGTATGAGGACGGCGGATGAATATTTATTCAGTGTCAACCTCGCGAGAAGCGTTTTTTCACATGCGGACGGTGTTCCGGGTGCGAATATGCGAGTTTTGAGCGATTCAGGCAACTCTCTGACGCACAGCGCATTAAGCATACCAGCCCGTTCAAAGAGCGTTTCCCGCCATGCCAAACGGGCTTTTCGACATGGCGAAAGAGCCTTTCCTGGGGCGTGACACAGGCTGTATGGCAGTGCCGCAAAGCATGTTCCGCACCGCGAAAAAGGCTTTTCCGCACCGTGAAAGGCGCGCGGCGGGCAATAGCGACAATATGTCACGTCACGGAAGAGCCTTTTCCGCGCACCACGACAGACATTCCGCCAGTTTCGCGTTTCTATTTTGCCGATTTTTGTTGTCAATATTTTTTACCGCGCGGAACGTATAATTATTCATTCCAAACCGCATTTTATAAAAAACCGGATTGCGCCTGCGACGGCATAGCTACGGTGTGGCAGTGGTGGAAATGCATATTTCATATCGTCACAAGCAATGGCTTCACCGCGATGTCACCTGACTGGTAGAGACGCAAAATTTTGCGTCTCACAAGGAGGATACACGCTGTTTATATGCGCATACGATAAAAAGTAGAGACGCAAAATCTTGCGTCTCACAAGGAGGACAGAGCTATACGTGTGCATAAGGGATAACTGATAATTGGCGCATGTTTCATCGGGAGACGCAAGATTTTGCGTCTCTACTTTATGAAGGATGCGGCTCGGCAATCCCAAAAACCAAAAAACGCAGGCTTTTTGGTTTTGGTATTGCACTCGCCTTTCGCTATATTTGTATAATATAGGATGCGGCTCGGCAATCCCAAAAACAAAAAAACGCAGGCTTTTTTGGTTTTGGATTGCAC
>ULTJ01035026.1_pt1 | contig 9869 bp, 9 predicted proteins | sample 1957491 | NCBI WGS metagenome assembly ULTJ01 (sample SAMEA4835731, study PRJEB28245) | human gut metagenome | biome: gut microbiome; material: fecal sample | place: Denmark | collected 2008 | reverse complement strand
CCAGCTTCAAAATATCCTTTTCGCTGTGAATATACGCAAAGGGTTCCGATAGGTAAGCCTTTGATGTTATCTCCGGCTTTTCCCCCGGCTAGCACCGGACATGCGACTTTCACCGCATCCGGCGCCCCATCAAGCATAGTTTCAGCAGTGATACACACTCACTCTTTCACATTAGCTAAATCAGTTTGTTACGATTTGCATTGACATTTCTGCCAATCCTGCGGCAACGCGCAGTTTGTTTACTTTAGTAATTTGTGCCTTATTCAAATCATACTTCTTTGTCAGTGTAGCGAACTTTATACTGTCTGTTGTTGAGATAAGTTCATATCCGGTAGGTGATAAAAGCAACAGATTACGGTAACTGTCCCTGCCATTTTTACACTCATTCGATTTTCTGTAACAAATACAGTGAATCACTTCCAGATGTTCCCCGGTGATTGCACATTTACCTTCCTGTCCGGCATAGAGAGAGATTCGGTTATCATTGAACTGTACCGTTTCTCCTGTTACCGGGTGGCGCATGAGCCAGAGCATATCTTCAACGTTCAGTTTCAGATTGCTGTGGATTTCCATTCTTCCGTCCGGAGTATATGGATTGATTTTCCTGCTCTTGCGCATTGGTATTTTAAACTGCACATATGCCAGAGGTACTACTGGTGTATCTCCAATCCAGCGCATTTGCTTCGATTTTCCATACCGGTTTTTAAAATATTTGTTGTTTAGCTCGCCCTGCTTTTTATATCCATCTATCCGATGGAGAAAGCGACCGTTATTCACATGAGCCATTCGGCTGAAATTCAGATTTATCCTCGTAGCAATGCAATAATAGTTCTGCATACCTATGACTTTGGCGTTGTATTCGTGAATGTTGCTCTTTATGTTACTTGCTGTCTTGCTGTTTTGAATCTCTATAATTGCTTTTGAGAGTTCTTTCTGCATATGCGACATTGCCTTGTCACAGACATTTGAACTGATTACCCATGTCCTGCGTTTCCTTATCAGCTTCATACGGAACCCCAGAAATTCACTGTCTCTTTTCCTGAGATTTGTGACCTTTGATTTTTCATCAGAGATTTCCAGTTTGAGCCGCTTTAGCAGCCAGTCCTTAACCGCATGGTATGCTCTGTCAGCGTCCTTACAGTTTCTGCAGAAGATTTTAAAATCATCTGCATACCGGACTATACGCATTTCCTTGAGGTTGCTCTTTTTGAGCGCCGTGTAGCTGTTGCACTTTTTCTCTGCCCCATTCGGATAATATGTGACCTTACAAGGAGACTTCATATGGTCTGCCATACCCTCCCACTGTGACGCTATCCACCAGTCCAGTTCGTTCAGGACAATGTTGGCTAACAGCGGGGAAAGTATGCCGCCCTGAGGGGTTCCCCTGTCTGGATATGAGATTTCTCCATCTGGCATTTGGATTGGCGCTTTCAGCATTGCTTTGATTATCTGAATCAGTTTGGTATCCCGTATACCCAGCGTCCATATCTGCTGTAACAGCTTTCTATGATTTACGTTGTCAAAGAAACCCTTTATATCCACGTCCACCACATAGTGGAGCTTATTCCTTTGAGCCAGTCCGTAAGCGTAGGAGACAGCGTTTTCAGCACTCCTGCAAGGTCTGAAGCCGTATGAATGTTCATAAAATTTTGCTTCACAGATTGGCTCCATGACCTGCAATATACATTGCTGTACAATCCTGTCTATGATACACGGTATACCCAACGGTCTAAATTTCCCATTTGGTTTGGGAATCTCTACCCTCCTTACTGTTTTTGGCACATACCTTGTAAACTGTTTTTGAATAAGAGAGACGAAATCTTCTTCTGGCATATCTGCCAGGGATTCTATCGTTCTCCCATCTGTGCCGGCGGTATGGCTCCCATCATTGCTTTTAATATTTCTGAAAGCAAGCATGATGTTATTTGGTGCTGCAATGATTTCTACGAGATTATTGAATATTTCTCCATCTTTGCTTTTTGCATACAGTTCATCAAAGATGTTCTGCATGTCGTAGTATTCCGCATGGCGCAGTTTGCTTCTTTTTTTAGCTTTTTGTGTCATGTACATCACCCCATTTCATTGATTCGAGTGACAATTTCTTATTCTTACTCGACTGCATGATTAGAGAGTGTGTACTGCTGATTTTCTGCCTGACTTGTGGCCATTCCTCCGTCGCCCTCTTTTTCGCAGGCAACATTGACAGTTCGACCACGACCTTTCAGCAGAGATTCATCCGCTTATTGTTCTTCGCCGGATTATCCATAGGACTCTCTGCCTTTCCTTGTTCCGATAATTCTATCTGTACATATATACCCTTAGGTGTTCCCTCTAAGCCTGACAGCTTGCATGTGCCTGTAACACATCACGGTGGTTCGTAACAACCATTCCTACTAGACCGCACTGTCTGGGCATGAACCCACACATACATTTCTGTATGTGGCACTTTTAGACCTTTACATTCGGGAGTTTCGTCAGGCATTGCTGCCATTCTCACCATAGGTATTTTATAGACCCCCGGCATATGGGGTGCGCTGTCCACCTCTGGACAGGTTTCGTCAGCGTTATCTGTTACGGCACCTTTCTGCCGACTTTACCGGGCTTCACACCTCATCACAAAGTGATGACGCATGCCGGAGTATCAGGGGAGGCGTTTCAAGGCGTTACCCTATCATTCCACCTCTTGAATTATCAGTTCACAGAACTGATTAAAAACAGCGCTGTGCGCCGCCTTTTCAGCGGCGAACAAGTCGCACGATTATAATGCATGGACTTCTTGAAGTTGATGGTATTTAGGACCTTGATTCGGTACGGCTCATAAATGACCTTGCCGTGCTTATCCTTCATGGGCTTTCCGTCCTTCCCCAGCTTGGGCGCACCCCTTTGGAGCATTTTTCCGCACTCCACCAGAATTGTTCCCTTCGGAAGCGTTTTGTCAATACAGAGAATGATAATTCATTAAAAAATGAGTTGTTTTTGTGGTGTACAGCCTTAGAAATTGCCTGCTGTCACTTCCTGACAGATTAAATTCTTCATTCTGTCCTCTATTGTTACCTTTTTTGCTTTGTTGAAGAACACCCCGACAAGGTAGGTAGTGTTTCCTATTCTCGCCTTGAAATTGCCACCATCAATATAATTTGCTTTATTTTCCGCTGTTTTCTCTTCCTGCATTCGCACCTCTCCTTTCCAAGATTCCCCCTACAAGGGACAGGTAACAAAAAAGGTAACATGACCGAAAAGACCTCTCAAATCACCCTACCTGTATCTGCTACCTGTGTTTTACTTATTTTTCTATTTTCTTGTTACTTTTGTTACCTTTCATAGAAAGCCCAGTAAAATCAATACTTCCACTGGGTAACAAGATAAGTAACAGCAAGGTAACTTCATCAATTTTGTTACTTAAATGGTATCTCCAACTCCATCTGCTTTGGTATTTCGATAAACCCATCGCTGTCCGCTTTGTCGGGGATTCCCTGAGAGAAACCGGCACGAACCCAGCCACGCTGTTTGCCATAGACACCGAAATGCATGGCACCATCACTCATAATCCAGTCTGTTACCGAATTATTCATAATGTCGCAAATCTGTTTCAATTCAATTCTCTTTGGCTCATAATCCCTGTGAAGAGCTTCTTTCCAAAGCATTTTGGAACAAACCCTGTCCCCCTTGAAATTATCAAGAAACACAAGTATCATTCCTGCATCTGCATCTTCCGGCATGAACTGCTTCTGATAATCTTTCAGATACTCGGCTGATTCCCTGCTTAGCATAAGCCTGAACTCTCCTGACCTGTACATCTCCATAGCTTCCGCCCACACCTGCTCGATATACTTTCTTGAAAGCTCTTCATTTTTAAGAATATGGCACTCAGCCCTGTCTGGATAAACCATGACCGGCATAAATCGTCTATTGCCTGTTCTGTCGAGAGGAAGCGTGTCCATAGCGTTGGAAGTGCCACCAAACACGCACTGTCTCGGTCTGTCCTTTGGCTGTGTCTCATAAGGAACCTTGTAAATGTCGCTCTGTCTGCTGATGAATGACTTTATATCCTCAATGCTCCTTGCACTGGCTGTTGCTATCATTTCTGACAGTTCTATGATTAAATGCCCCTGCATCTTCCGGAACACATTTTCATCATCAAGTTTCTTCAAATCATCCGTAAACCATGAATCATTCATGGCTAGGAATCTGAAAAACGTTGACTTTCCGGCTCCCTGACCACCCACCAGAATCAGCATATATTCAAACTTCGTTCCAGGTCGGTATACCCTTGAAATTGCCCCTAACAGAAGGACTTTCATTGCTTCATAGACATAATTGTTCTGATCGGCTCCAAGGAAGTGATGAAGCACATCTTTGATACGTTCTTTCCCATCCCAGACCAGAGAACCTAGTTTTTCACGAATCGGATGATACTTATTTTCCATAGCAACCACATTGATAGCCGATTTTATCTTCTTTTCCGTTGTAAGGCTGTAATGTTCTTCAAGATACAACATGATATGGTCTATATCAGAATCTGTAAGTGCCGGACTCTCACGATACCATCCTAACCCCTTAACAATGTCGTTTCTGTCAGTCATCATGTTATAACGAATGGCTCCCTTGAACTTCGGGTCGTTCTCAAGGACTGTAACCACATTTCTAATGCACTGCTTCACAGCTCCTTTGTCTGTTGTGATTAACTGTTCCCTGATTCCTGCGATATTCCCTGACTCTTCTCTCAATATCTTCCACCCCTTTTCCTAAATCGTGTATCACTGCTTCCTTTTCATCTTCCGTACCCCACAGCAGGGTATCAAGCTGAAACTCAACCTTTTCCCGATTCTGCACAGCTTCCACATATCTTTCATCAATCTTTTCCATGCTTTCCGGTCTGAAATTCCGCTCCCATTCTTTCAGCAGATGAAGATAGTCGGACAGCACCCGATATGTCTTTGTTTTCGTTTCTTCAAGAATCTGCATTGGAGATTTCTCTCTTCTTACCGGCTTGGGCGGTGATCGCACCGAACTGTCATAGATAATCCCAAACTCGTCAGCTATCTGCATGGCTGCTTCTCTTGGTGACCGGTTATAATATTTAGCGACAAAATCAATCGCATCTCCCTTTTCCCCACAACCAAAACAAAAATATTTTTTATCTGTCGGTTTTACTTTCATGCTCGCTGTTTTGTCCTGATGAAACGGACATCTGCACATGTTATTTCGATTGAAAACAATGCCTGCTCTCTCCATGACTTCCCTTGCGGTCACTCTTTCCTTTACTTCATCAAATACTCCCATACAATCCTTTCCGGACAATAAAAAAGCATCTGTATTTCCACTAATGGATTACAAATGCTTCCTAAAGTTCCATATTCTTTTTTCTGATATGCACATCTTGTTTTTTCTCATATTCCATAACCTGCTTCTGTTTCTCTTTCAGTTTTGCCTGAATGGAAACCCTTGCCTGTTCCTTAATCTGTTCCTTAATCTGTTCCTTTGCCTTAACCTTATTTTTCGGCTCATTCAGGGCAGAGATGATATTTCCCAAAAGTGCCTGTGATGCTTTTTCCAGTTTGGCAACAATCGCATTTACGACCTTGGAAGCCACCGACTTTGATTTATCACTGAGTTTGTCTTTCGGCTGTTGCTGTAAAAGTTCTCCATAGTCCTTTACAACATCAACATCATGCTTCACTGTTTCCTCTTTCACACGCTTTGTGACAACCTCACAAGCCTTTTCATAAGCAAGGTCTACTGCTTCTTCAATGACTGCGTTTACGTCCTCTATCTTCATCACAAGACCATCAAGAACAGCCTGTTTTTCCTCAATGCGTTTCTTCTGATTCATGATGATAAAATCCTGCTTCTCCAGATAGCTTGCACCGCCATACACCGGCTCAACATCAATCGTCAGTCCATGATTCTGACAGATGCTGATAAATAGTTTTCTGCACTCTTCATCAAAAACCATCTTCCGGTTATTGTACTTTCCCTTTTTCTCATTCGGCTTCGGAAGTTCAAAGCCAAGTTCTTCCAATGCCTTATCCTGTTGGGGACATAATTCTCCATACTGATTCACAGCATCAAATACATGCCGTTCATGAATATGTGGTGTTGCTTCATCAAGATGCAAAGCCCAGTCCAGTATATGAACATGGGAACCATACCGTCTGTTAAATTCCTCGAAATATTCTGCACTGACCTGTGCAAGCACATCAGCAGACACCGCACCGTCCATGTTTCCAAGCTGTAATAAAGTTTCTTCCGGACACGTTTTATTATTTTCAAGAATAGCATCAATCGTTTTTACTCGGTCATAGTGTCTTGCTTTCCGGTTTCTCTCATTCTGACCGTCCACATGGTCTGAATATTTCTCAACATAATATGCTTTTTCTATTTCCGTAAAAGTGAATCTCGCCCGCTCGTCCTTATCATTCGGCAGGCTGTACCCCTGATAACAATCCCAGTACACATTCATCTTCGTTCTCTCTGCGTCAATATGCTCACTATTTTCTACATCAAATCTGCGGTCATTGTGCTTTGCGTCATAGGTTCCATGCTTGCCTGACCGTCCATTGTGCCTAGTTGCTTTCATGCTAATCTTTCCTTTCTTTCCATAAAAAAAGACCAAGTAAATCTCTCTACTCAGTCTGTTTATCGTAACAATATTTAGTTCTTTTCCCGAAGGGAATTGCAACGAAGTTGCTTAATCTTGTGAAGCTTTGCTACAAGCAATACCCAGTACTTAGTGGCGAAACGCCACTAACTGGGCAATGGTTGCACCCTTGACCTGCTAAGGCGCTTCGCCCTTAACCCGAGCGGAGTCTTTCTCCTGCACCTTGCGTAAGGCTCTGCCTTTACAATCCGACAACCTGAAATTTGTGGGTTCTTTACATAGATAAAATTTCAATTTTCAAAGCTATCCCCATTGAGAGAATAAACTAAAATTTATTCCACTATCCCACTCCAATTGTTTACAATAATATCTGCGTTACTTTCAAGGTCCGTAGCACCGTCCAATTCAATTTTTACACACGACATATTTGTCATCCATTCTTTCTGTTCTCTCATATTTGGTGATCCATCTTCTTCATAACTTCGATTATCTTTCAAAAATTTCATATGGGATTCATACATATCTCCACCTTCAAGTACTCTTCTTCCAAATCGCTCTATTGCTCTTTTATGAACTCGTTGTATTCGAATATCTGGTTCAACATAAAGAAATACCATCATTTTAAACATATCATCAAATGCATAATGAAAGGAACTCATCGAACCAGCCATAACAAAATGTTCATATGGAGCAATATCAGTGTTCAGTCTGCTAATCTTTTCTTCCCTCGTATACATTTGTGTATATGGACTATCTGTATTCTGTTTCCAAATATAATCATCCACATCAAAATATAGATATCCCAGTTTCTGTGCAACTATTTTTCCAAGTGTTGTCTTTCCACTTCCAGATGGACCAATTATCATAATTCCAGTTGACATATTTACACCTCACTAAATAGCAATAAAGATTTATTATTGTTCTGAAAATCGGAATTTATTACTTATTCATTTCATCAACTAAGCTTGCTGCTTTTACCGTCATTTCCACCCATCCAGGCACAAAACCACTGCGCAATGCATTTTTTACCGATTTAAGATTTGACCACGCACAGCAGTAAAATGGTACTTTGCCTCTTTCAATTATTTCAATTGCAAGATTACTTGTTAGTGATGAAGCAATTCCCATTCTTCGATATTCAGGCAAAACATCGACACCTATCTGCCACATATTATCACAATCCGCTGAACACGCTGCGAGACCTACAAGCTTCTCACCATCATATGCTCCAACTCCCAGAACATCTAACTCTTTTCTATCTGCACACAATGCATTCCCCCACATTGGAAGATACAAATCTGCAAAATCTTTTTGTTCTAACACTTTAAGGACATAATTGCACTCTAATCTTTTCAATCGTTCCATATCCGGCAAAAAATACTCTGCCATAAAACATACTCTATATCCTTTTTCTTTCATCCGTTCATCAAGCCAGTGCATGTTAGGCGTCTCAAAACAATGATAAAATTCAAACTTACTCAGATATGTTTCAACTATTTCTTTAAATTCATCTTTCACAGATGCAACTACATTGCTTCCATAAGACACAAAATTACAAGCGATAGGTTCTTTATAATATTTTCTTGCCAAAGGTCCAACTCCAGATTTAACAAATACATTTGTATCCTGAAGGAAGTCAGAAACCTTTGCATTTGTGTCATATGCAGATTGCTGCATTGCTATATCCATTATTTCTTTATTCGTCATAACTTACTTCCTTTTTTATTCTTTATCCAATACTAAATTATAAATTGTTATCATTCACTAAATATGAAGTTGTCAATAGCGTTTAACAGAATTAAGATTCTTTTTATTCCTTTATTCTGCCTTATTAAGATGTCACAAATCAAGAATACTTCTCAATTTGTGGCACTAATTCATTAAACAAAATGTGCTATAATCGAATGTCTTTCTTCAACTATATTAAACCTAAATGTTTTTCGACACAAGTTAATGTACTCTCAACTGTACTATCCACAGTTCTCTCTATCCAAAAGAAAGAACTGCTTTTAATTTCCTCTATGCGATTTACATTGAGTTCATATAAGGTAATATTCACAGTTTGTTTGGCTTTTTCTATATCAGTCGCTGAATTTAAGTACTGAAAAAATCCCTGATGATCTGGTCGATTACCATATTCATCAACAAGATTAGATGGGTCTTTTATGAGAAAAACAACTCTCGCTGGTTCAGAAAAAGCGAGTGCCTGAGCAACTGTAAGATGACAATCGCACAAAACTTTCTTATTTTCTGATAAACGAATCAAATCAAGAAGAACAAACTCTAACTGTTCACGAGTATTATTCAACAGCCAATTCTTATATTCTTCAACTGTTCTTCCAAAAAATTCATCTGCACTGTTAAAATACGTATTCATCGCAGGCTGAAATAATGGGTTCGACATTTTTTTGTGCTCGTCGAATCTCTCATCAACATCAAATAGTTCAAATCCATACTTTTCCGCCAACGCACGTGAAACGGTTGTCTTTCCTCCACAAGGTGTTCCCGTTATAAAATAAACATTTTTTAAGTACTCTTTGATTACATTATCTTGAAATATCATTGCACAATCTCCTTTATTAAATAGTTTTTCGGGTTCTGCCTATACATAAAACTATTTAACATAGTTCTATGAACTCAGATATTTCTTAATTTTAAGAACATCATCATATTCATTTCACCTCCACAACTTTCGATTTGGTAAACCATCTATACAATACCATACTTCATTGTCCATTACAATAATTGCATCGCTCCCGCTTATTCTCATCAATTCTGCAACTATTATATTGTGATATTATGCTTACTCTTAGGCTGTCTGTTCACTTTTCTTTGCGTGATACGCTTCACGTCTCATAGCCAGTGTTTTTTCATATCTCTCTTTTGCAATAGGGTCTCCATTCAATGCATCTTCACGCATTTTTCTGTAGCTCTTCACTGTGGCTCTAACCTGATACTGTTTACGCTCTGCAAGCTGACTCTTTGCTTCCTGATCTCCGGCTTCCGCCCTGGCTCTCAAGGCTTCCATCTGCTCCTTTCTTCTTGCGGTATGCCGTCTGTTGTATTCTGCATTTCTCTCTTCCAAATATTTTGCATATTCAGGGTCATTTTCTGCTCTCTGCTTACGCTTTTCTGCTGATTTCCTTGAACGTTCTCTTGCAATAGCTCTACGCTCCTCAAGCTCTCTGACGGCTTCCTGATTGCCTTTTTCTGCCTGCTCCTTTAATTCTGCCAAAGCAATCTTTTTCTTCTTTGTAGCACGCTCCTG
>ULTJ01035954.1_pt1 | contig 9894 bp, 7 predicted proteins | sample 1957491 | NCBI WGS metagenome assembly ULTJ01 (sample SAMEA4835731, study PRJEB28245) | human gut metagenome | biome: gut microbiome; material: fecal sample | place: Denmark | collected 2008 | reverse complement strand
GACAACGGAGAAAAGTACGAACAAGCCGCTGAACATATATTGAAAAGTTTGTCTTCTCCGGCATACTTGGCAGAGAAGGGCGCAAATTGCAACTTTGTTTTGATGCACAGTGTAGGAAGCATCCCGCACTCAAGTGAGATAGATGTTCCATTGGTGTACGCGGATTATTATTATCTGGAGGCGCTGTTGAGGTATAACAGGAAGAATAAGATGTAATGTTGGGACAGATGATTTACATATTATATGGATGATATGCAGGAATAAGAAAGCCTTTTGCCGGGGGGGATATAGATTGAATTTGTCCCCCCCCTAATAGAAGCGGGATGCTAAGTAAACGACTTGGCGCACCAATCTGCCAAATTGATTTTAAAACAGCGCTTGTCAGGCGCTTCCTGTCTTCAAATCCCCCGTTTCGCTGACACACTCGCTTTCTGAAAAGCTTGAAATAGAGCGAAAACGTATGATTTAGAGTATAAATATGCGGTGTTTTTACCGAATATACGCTGATTTTAGGTTTCCAGAAGGAGGGATATTAACTTCCCTCGCGAGAGATGTTGACTTCCCACACGAGAGATGTTAACTTCCGGCGCGAGGGATGTTAACTTCCCTCCCGGTGAAGATGTACATTCCTCCGGAAAGCGCCCTTTTTCTCCCGGGCAAAGAGCATTTTAGCAAGGTCGGCCGGTTATTTTCCGTCTATTTGAGTCGTACATATTTCTGTATTCCGCTATCCATGAAGAAGATATTGATTTTCGTTCGCGTATTTCCGCCCATACCCGCCAACGGGTGGAGATACGCGATTCTCAGGACGCGGGAAATGCAAAGTGTCAGAGATGGATTTTTAGTCGTTTCCTTGAAAACAGTTGATTTACGTCAAAAAACGATTAGTATGGAGTGGATTTAGGCTTTAGTTCTGAATAACATTTATCTTTGTGCGGTCAAAATATAAATTAGTAATTCAATATGATAAAGAATGTCGTTTTTGATTTTGGTGGTGTCATTGCCGATATCAGTCGTAATCAGGCTGTTCAAGCATTTCTTGAATTGGGTTTGAAAGATGCGGATACGCGTTTGGATAAATATCATCAGACCGGCATCTTCCAAGAACTGGAAGAGGGGAAACTTAGTGCAGACGCTTATCGAGAGGAATTAGGCAGGTTGTGCGGTCGTGAATTGACGGAAGCTGAAACTCGCCGGGCCTGGTTGGGATTCTTTGTTGGAGTAGACAGCCGTAAACTGGACTATTTGCTGGAACTCCGCAAAAACTACCGTGTTTATATCTTGAGTAATACAAATCCTTTCGTTATGTCCTGGGCACGTAGCCCGGAGTTTTCACAGGCGGGGAAGCCGCTGGATGATTATTGCGAGAAGCTATACCTCTCTTATCAGATAGGATATACGAAACCTGCCCGTCAGATATTTGATTTCATGGTGGAAGATAGCGGTATCCTTCCTGCTGAAACAATGTTCGTGGATGACGGAGCGGCGAATGTAGGTATAGGTAAAGAATTGGGCTTCCAAACTTTTCAGCCGGCAAATGGTTCGGATTGGCGGGGGGAACTTTCTACATTGCTGTCTTCACTCGATTCATAATCGGATTCTTCCTTTCCGGGAATCCCGTTTACTTCATTTTCTTCTTCCTCTTCCTTTTCGTCTGCAAAAGGATCAGGGCGTTGAGGCCCGCTTCCGATGAATGCCAGTGCGCAAAGGGTACCGGCTATTGCCCCGCTGAGGTGACCTTCCCAGGATGTGGTGACTTTGGCGAACTGTGGAAGCATGTTCCACACCAGCCCGCCATAAAGAAAGGTAACCAGAAGTGATATGGCTATGAGTGGGATGTATTTGCGCAACAACCCGCTGAAGAACAGGAAAAATGCCAGTCCATAGATGATGCCGCTTGCACCGATATGCCATCCGGGCTTGCCTATAAAGAAGGTAAAAAGTCCGCAACCTATCCAGATAGTAAAAAAAATATAAGGTGCAATGTGGCGGTAAAAATAGAACAGGCACCAGGATAGAAAGAACAATGGAATTGTATTGGCAAGAAGATGCTTAAAACTACTATGGACAAGCGGATGCGCGAAAATTCCGAATACTCCGCGCTTTTCCATAGGGTATACCCCCAATTGTGTAAAATCCCAGTCCATGCCTATTTCCATGAATTTCAGCATATATAGGATGAACAGCAGGAAAAACGGAATGACTGCCGCCAGAACTATTCGTTGAAGGTCATGCTTCATATATCGTACAAGGATTGGTTATTTTCGTACAATGCTACGAATTATTTACTTGAAAACGAAAAAAAACTGACTTTTTATTTTGCGTATAGGCTTTAATTCGTACTTTTGGGGAGTGCTACAGGGTTTGTAGCCCACAATAACCTGAATAATTAACCTTTAAATAATGCACAACTATGAGTTATTTACGATTTGACAAGACCCTGATGATTAATCTGGAAGAATCTTTGCCAAGGGAGATACTTCGGACTAATAAATCGGGTGCCTATCATTGTACAACAATTGTAGATTGTAACACACGCAAATATCACGGCTTGTTGGTAATTCCCGTTCCCAACCTGGATGATGAGAACCATGTGCTGCTGTCTTCTTTGGATGAAACGGTAATTCAACACGGTGCAGAGTTCAATCTGGGATTGCACAAGTATCAGGGAAATCACTTTAGTCCTAACGGGCATAAGTATATCCGTGAATTCGATTGTGAACAGATTCCGGCTACAACTTACCGTGTGGGAGGGGTTATCCTCCGTAAAGAGAAAATTTTTGTACATCATGAGAATAGGATTTTGATACGTTATACCTTGGTCGATGCCCATTCGGCAACAACTCTCCGGTTCCGTCCTTTCTTGGCTTTCCGCAGTGTGCGCGAATATACGCATGAAAATGCCCAGGCAAGCCGTGAGTATCAAGAGGTGGAGAATGGTATCAAGACATGTATGTATCCCGGATATCCGGAACTTTTCATGCAGTTGAACAAAAAGAACGAGTTCCACTTTGAACCCAACTGGTATCGTGGCATCGAGTATCCTAAAGAACAAGAACGCGGATATGACTTCAATGAAGATTTATATGTACCCGGTTATTTTGAGGTAGATATCAAGAAAGGTGAGAGTATCGTCTTTTCTGCCGGCATTTCCGAAACTTCCACGCGTAAGTTGAAACAGACTTTTGAAGCGGAGGTCGCTGACCGTACACCACGTGATAGTTTCTATCACTGTTTGAAGAACTCCGCTCATCAATTCCATAACAAACAAGGTGAAGAGCATTACATACTTGCCGGGTATCCTTGGTTCAAATGTCGTGCCCGTGACTTGTTTATTTCTCTGCCGGGTTTAACTTTGGCTGTAGACGAACAAGATGAGTTTGAAGATGTTATGAAAACAGCGGAAAAGGCTATTCGTGATTTCATAGAGGATAAGCCGATAGGGTATAAGATTTATGAAATGGAACATCCTGATGTATTGTTGTGGGCGGTATGGGCGTTGCAACAGTATGCCAAAGATACTTCCCGTAGCCAATGTCGTTTGAAATATGGCAAGTTGCTGGAGGATATTATGGATTATATTCGTGGTCGTAAGCATGATAACCTCTTCTTGCATGAAAATGGTTTGCTTTATACCAATGGAACAGAGAAAGCCGTAACATGGATGAATTCTACTGCTAATGGACGTCCGGTAACTCCTCGTACGGGGTATGTTGTAGAGGTGAATGCTTTGTGGTATAACGCTTTGTGCTTTGTGGCGGATATGGTGCGTGAAGGTGAAAATACTACTCTTGCAGATGAACTGGATGCGCAAGCTGAAATTACCGGAAAATCGTTTGTGGAAGTCTTCCGCAACGAATACGGTTATCTGTTTGATTATGTGGATGGGTATATGATGGATTGGAGTGTTCGTCCGAATATGATATTTGCTGTTGCTTTCGACTATTCTCCGTTGGATAGGGCACAGAAGAAGCAGGTACTTGATATTGTGACGAAAGAGTTGCTAACCCCGAAAGGTTTGCGTACGCTGAGTCCTAAGAGTGGTGGATACAATCCGAATTATGTCGGTCCCCAGATTCAGCGGGATTACGCTTATCATCAAGGTACGGCTTGGCCGTGGCTGATGGGATTCTATATGGAGGCCTATTTGCGTATTTATAAGATGAGCGGTATCTCCTTTGTGGAACGTTACTTGATTGGGTTCGAAGATGAAATGACCAGCCATTGCATAAGTTCACTTCCTGAGTTGTTCGATGGTAATCCTCCTTTCAAAGGACGTGGAGCTGTGTCGTTTGCAATGAATATAGCAGAAATACTGCGTATTTTGAAGTTATTATCTAAGTATTATAATTCATAAGAGAGGAGGGAATGAAGATGAAAGTATTAATGTTTGGATGGGAATTTCCTCCCAAAATATATGGTGGTCTTGCTGTTGCCTCTTACGGTATAACTAAAGGACTGAGTTTGCAGGGTGATATGGATATCACGTTTTGTATGCCTAAACCTTGCGGGGATGAAGAAAAGTTTTTGAAGATAATAAGTATGAGTCAGGTGCCTATCGTATGGCGCGATCCTGATTATAATTATCTTCAATCACGTTTGTGCAATTGTATGACGCCGGAAGACTATTACTCGTTGCGCGATCATATTTATTCTGACTTCTCCTACATGCACGTCAATGACATTGGCTGTATGGATTTTGCCGGTGGATATCCGGGAAACCTGCATGAAGAAATAAATAATTTCTCTGTGATTGCAGGAGTTGTGGCACGGCAGCAGGAGTTTGACATTATTCATGCTCACGACTGGTTGACATACCCTGCCGGTGTACATGCCAAGATGGTGAGTGGTAAACCGCTCTGTATCCATGTTCATGCCACCGACTTCGACCGTTCACGTGGAAAAGTCAATCCTACGGTTTATGCCATGGAAAAGAATGGTATGGATTATGCTGACTGCATTATGTGTGTGTCCGAATTAACCCGCCGTACGGTTATTAATGAGTATCATCAGGATCCGAGAAAGGTGTTTGCCATGCACAATGCCGTTTATCCACTTTCACAGGAATACCAGGACATTCCTCGTCCGGAACATTCCAAAGAGAAGGTAGTGGCGTTCCTTGGGCGTATCACCATGCAGAAAGGACCGGAATATTTTGTGGAAGCTGCATCACTTGTTTTGCAACGTACCCGTAATATCCGTTTTGTAATGGCAGGTTCGGGAGATATGCTGGATGCCATGATTGATTTGGTTGCTGAGCGAGGTATTGCCGACCGTTTCCATTTCCCCGGTTTTATGAAAGGTAAGCAGGTATATGAAGTTTATAAGAACAGCGACGTATTCGTTATGCCTTCCGTCTCCGAACCTTTCGGTATTGCTCCGCTGGAAGCTATGCAATGTGGAACTCCTTCTATCATTTCCAAGCAGTCGGGGTGTGGTGAAATCCTTGATAAGGTGATTAAAACCGATTACTGGGACATTCACGCTATGGCGGATGCCATTTACTCCATTTGTACCAATCCGTCTCTCTTCCATTATTTGCAGGACGAAGGTAAGAAGGAAGTGGATGGAATTACTTGGGAAAAAGTCGGTTTAAAAATCCGTGCCCTCTATGAGGATGTGTTAAGAAACTATGGTAAATAACAAAACAATAATTGAAAATGAGAACGATTTGTCTTTATTTTGAAATACATCAAATTATACATCTGAAACGCTATCGTTTCTTTGATATAGGTACCAATCATTATTACTATGATGATTATGCCAACGAAATCAGCATCAATGAAGTTGCTGAACGTTCTTACATTCCGGCTCTGAATACGCTTATTGAGATGGCGAGGAACTCGGGAGGTGCTTTTAAGGTGGCTTTGTCTATCTCCGGTGTGGCGTTGGAACAATTGGAAATCCATGCTCCTGCTGTCATAGACTTGTTGCATCAGCTTAACGATACGGGCTGTTGTGAATTCCTGGCTGAACCTTATTCTCACGGTTTGTCGTCTTTAGCCAATGAAGATTGCTTCAAGGAAGAAGTGATGCGCCAAAGCTCAAAGATAAAGCAAATGTTTGGCAAGGCTCCGAAAGTATTCCGTAACTCCAGTTTGATTTACAATGATGAGATTGGAGCTGTGGTAGCCAGTATGGGCTTCAAGGGGATGCTGACTGAAGGTGCTAAACATGTGTTGGGTTGGAAGAGTCCGCACTATGTATACCATTGCAACATGAATCCTAATTTGAAGTTGCTGTTGCGTGATTTCAAGTTGTCCGATGATATCAGTCTGCGTTTCTCTAATTCTGAGTGGAATGAATATCCTTTGTTTGCCGATAAGTATATCAATTGGATTGACGCGTTGCCTCAGGAAGAGCAGGTTATCAATATCTTTATGGAACTTTGCGCGCTGGGTATGGCTCAGCCTTTGTCTTCCAATATTCTGGAATTCCTGAAGGCATTACCGGCATGTGCAAAGGAAAAGGGAATTACTTTCTCTACTCCGACGGAGATTGTTACTAAGTTGAAATCGGTTTCTGCATTGGATGTTCCGTATCCGATGTCCTGGGTTGACGAGGAAAGAGATACCAGTTGCTGGTTGGGTAACGTAATGCAGCGTGAAGCTTTCAATAAATTATATAGTGTAGCCGAACGGGTACACCTTTGTGATGACCGTCGTATCAAGCAAGACTGGGATTATCTGCAAGCCAGCAATAACTTCCGTTTCATGACAACCAAAAATAGTGGTGTAGGCTTGAATCGTGGCATCTATGAATCTCCTTACGATGCGTTCACCAACTATATGAATATTTTGGGGGACTTCATTAAACGTGTTGATTCTCTCTACCCGGTAGATATCGATAATGAAGAACTGAATGCACTGTTGACTACTATTAAAAATCAGGGTGATGAAATAGAAGAGTTGCATAAAGAACTGGAAAAGGCTCAGAGTAAGTTGGAAAAAGAGAAAGTAGCGGAAAAGAAGAAAGAAGTTAAAGCTGCTACTAAAGCATCGGCTAAAGCAACTGCAAAGAAACCTGCTGCAAAAAAGTCGGCAACTAAGAAGTCGGTAGCCAAGAAAGAGGTGAAATAAATACTTCTTGGTTTATATAATAAAAAAAGTCTCCCGTCCTCAATGGACGGGAGACTTTTTTATTGATTGATTTTATATAGGATATTGAGAATTTACTTATTAAAAGTGGTGTAGGTAACTTCCAGTTGCAATTGGCTACCCCCTTTTTCAGGATTTCCTCCTTTTAATTTAGTATAAGCAGGTTTCAAATCATTCTGAATTCCAGTCATTGTGGGATTTTGGCTTGATGTATCGTAAGTAACACTTACGGGAACAAGTAATACCTTATCCCAATCTTTGTTTTCTACATTCCATACTTCTCTTTCCCACTTCTCTTCATCCCAAGTAGCGCCGGCCTTTTCCTTTGCTGCTTTTTTTGCTGCTTTCTTTTCGTTGATACAAGTCGTTACCAAACGGGCAATGTTCCTAAACGTATATTGGTTGGTGGCAACATTGTTGTGAGTGGCAGTAAATGACGTTATATTATCAGTGAGTTTATTATCCTCGAAAAAGGTTGATAAGTCTTTCTTGCGGAGCAAAAGGACTGTTTCCGGCGCACCCATACTAAACTTATTGCCAGTCTCCTGATTGTAATTAGTGAAAGTCAGTTTCACAGCATTCAGAGTGTCATTGGTAAGTTCATTATATATCTTGTCGTAAGGCATGGTAGCTTCCGTAAAGATTCCGGCAGGGGATTTAAGATAAGTATGTCCTTCTTCCTTAACTCTGTCTTTAAGCAAATCTGAATTTTTAAACTGGTTAGCTTGGATTACTTCTTTTGTAGAAGCAAATACGGTTGCCATACTATAATACAATGAATCCGTACCATCTTTTTTCAGAAGTTTTACTCCCAAACTATCTACATAGTGAAAACGAAACTGCATTTGCAAGGATACCTGGTCAACGTAAAGAATAGTTCCATCACCATAATCGGTTTTAATATATACACCTTTCAATACGTTTTTGATGAAAGCGTCTGAATTGGCAAAATATTCAGGGTGCTTTCTGCTCAGATGCAATATCTCATTGCCATATACCGTATCTAATGGAAGAGTGACATTAGGATAGAACGTCTTATTGTTATTTGAATCCGTCGCATTTCTCACAGAGTCAGGTACGGATGTATCATAGGCTGTATATGCTTTGTGCAGGCTGAAATAGCCGGTTTTAAAATTAGGTTTATCTTTTTGTTTACCGTAATATTCCTGTGGGTCAATATCGGTATAACGGTCTTTATCCAGTTTACGATCCAACTCATATACGCCAAGTCTGCATGCATTCAGCGAGTCTCCAAACCACGTTGAGTAGTAAATAGCCAATTGGATGGAAACAACAGTGTCGCCTGCCATGATACCTGTATGGGTTTTATCATTATAAACTTCGGGAAATTTGAAGTTGTCCGTACAGTTCAACTCCGTAAGGAAACTGGCTTCGTAATTGCCGAATTTATCAGCAGAAGTATCGGTGAATTTTCCTACATAGCCGGTGCTCGTTTTGGCATATACCCTTCCTGCGAGATAGGAATTGGTCGTTACGTCAAAAGTCGTAGTTTTCGCCTGAATGCCATCTGAATCGGGCAACATACCCATACCCAGTGTTCCGGTGTTGTCATCACAACTGAAGAGAGTTAGGAGTGCTAAAAGCAATATTCCCAGATATCTTACTTTCATAGTTTCTTGTCTTGAATCGATTTATTATTGTTCTTCTTCCCCAACTTTGTTGTAGAAGTCGTTGCAAGCATCTGCAAAGTTTTCGGGAGATTGATAATCCAAAATCAGTTTTCCTGATTTGCGGGCATATTCCAGAACTTCTTCGTTGACATGTTCGCTTTGCTGAATCACACCGTCAGAGTAGTCTATAGCCAGTTTGCAGAGAGCCATATAGTCAATCGGTTCTTTCAAATCAGCGATATCTTTCTTGGTGATACCTTTCAGAATTAATTTACTGGCAAAATCAGGATGGAAAGGTTGCTTGAAATCATTGTCATACAACGAGAAGATAACTTTTGCATCTCTGAAAGAAGGCTCATCCTTATAAGCTTTCTTGATGTACAACGGAGCCAAAGCCGTCATCCAGCCATGACAGTGGATAATATCCGGACACCAACGCAATTTCTTTACCGTTTCCAGGACGCCACGGGCGTAGAAAATGGCACGCGCATCATTATCTTCATACTCAACACCATTTTCGTCGGCAACTTGCAGGCGATTCTGGAAATAATCATCATTATCAATGAAATATACCTGCATGCGTGCAGATTGGATAGAAGCTACTTTAATGATAAGCGGGTGGTCGGTATCATCGATGATAAGATTCATACCGGAGAGACGTATCACTTCATGCAATTGGTTTCTGCGTTCATTGATATTTCCCCATTTGGGCATAAATGTTCTGATTTCCCTGCCTTTTTCTTGGATTGCCTGAGGCAGATTCCTGCCCACTAGGGACATTTCGGTTTCTGAAACGTAAGGGGTAATTTCTTGTGTTATAAATAATACCTTGTTCGCTTTTGTCATAATAACAATGTTCTCAATTATTCTGCAAAGATATAAAAAAAATCGGGCAATAAAGCAAACAGACCTCCTCTATAATTCCTTATGATTTGTTAACTGCTTGTTTATCAAGTGCAAAAGAAACAGGTTAGTTGCTCCCGTTTGGACTAACTTTTGCATAAATTCGTGATATTTCTTCTTTATATGGTAAATAATGGTTTATTTTGCACCGCTTTTGCAAACAACTAAGTTATTATACAACCAATTTAAAATGGAAATAGTACATACTATCAAGGACTTGCAGGCCGGACTTTCGGCTTTGAGAGCCCAAGGAAAGAAGGTAG
>ULTJ01002791.1_pt1 | contig 10027 bp, 12 predicted proteins | sample 1957491 | NCBI WGS metagenome assembly ULTJ01 (sample SAMEA4835731, study PRJEB28245) | human gut metagenome | biome: gut microbiome; material: fecal sample | place: Denmark | collected 2008 | reverse complement strand
CCGTTACTGGCAGGCGTCCGGCGAAAGCATCAAGACCTCCATTCGTACCAAGACCCGACTGGGACAGATCGTTATGGAGGGCAGATTCCGTGGCGGTTACGCGCCCTATGGCTATCAGTTGGTAAAGAAGGGGCGCATAGGCAAGAAGAACCGTGAGCTGTTTGATATTGAGGTCAACCCCATGGAAGCCGCGGCTGTGCGCCGCATTTTCGATTTGGCCGACCAGTACGGCTACGGTGGCCGAAAAACCTCCACTACGCTCAAAGAGGAGGGCTTTCTCAACCTCCGCACGGGTGAGCCGTTCCATTACTCCACCATTCAAAACATCCTCATCAATATCGCTTACACCGGCGTACTCCGAAGTGGCGAGAGTATCTCTGAGATATTTCCGGACTTGCAGATCATCACACCGGAGCAATTCCAGCGGGTGCAGAAGGGCCGGGAGCAGCGATCGGCGGACTATCTGGCCAAGTGTGCTGCTGCCTACGGAACAGAGACGATCACACTGAGGGATGGCAGCAAAGCGGAGGTTTCCCGCCCGTTTCGCAGTTACCCCCGAAAAAATACCGGCAGTGCTCTGCTGTCCGGCAATGTGTATTGCGGTCACTGCGGTGGCCGTATTTTTGCGTCTACAGCGCGGAAGACCCATCACCCCACCGATGGCAGTAATGGACGTGTGGCCATCTACAAATGCTACAACCGAACCCAGCACAAAGGAAACTGCGGTGGCCCTACCACCTATCGTGCTGAAAAGGTGGATGCCGTGGTCAGCAAGATTATCCGGGATATTTTTCAGAAGGCTGGCACTGTCAGTGAGTACGACATCGTTCATAATCAGATCGGTGCAACGGCGTCTGATTTGCAGCAACAGATCCGCCAAGCCAAGCTGGAGCTTTCCAAGAAGCACATTGAGCAGGGCCGCTGGGAGGGCTTGATGCTGGACTCGCTGGATGGCAAGTGTCCGTTCACACCGGAGCAGGTCAAGAGCCGGTTGGATTCCGTGAAAGACGCCATGACGGCACTGACTGCCAACATCGAATTACTGGAAGCTCGATTGGCCGACAGCGACAGACTTACACAGGAGCTAAAGGAACAGCACCAGCAGCTTCTGTCCTGGGCTGAGATGTTCGATACCGCCTCCCCCGCAGAGCGCAAGCTCATCGCCTCCCATCTCATCAAAGCCGTGACCCTGACCCGCGGCTACGGCATTCAGATCGACTTCAATATCTCCGAGGCGCAGTATTTGAATGGGATGGAGTTGTAAGTATGTTGCATGGATGTGTGCAACATGTGAAAAGATAGGCGAAAGGAGTGATTGCCACTTGTCAACAAAAATTAGACATCAACTTTGTAGAAAATTTGCATATATTTTTGTGGAAAATGATGATATACTTTTAATGGGAGTATGTTCTCTTAAAATGTTTGTATGGTTTTGAGAATACACCTGTCAAGCATAAGAAAGGAGGAAGTATCTATGGATGCTACAACTCGCAAATATATTAATAATTTAGCACAACAAGTAATAGCAACCTACAATATTGAGATTCCTATAACGGATATCAACAAAGTGGTAAAGAGCATTGGAGGGTCGATTTGTAAAAAAACGGGCTTCGACGATTTATGTGACGGCACCATAAAAAAATCCGGGGAAGATAGTTTTGAGATTGCTGTGTCGTGGTATCAATCCAGCAACCGAGAGATTTTTACAGTGGCTCACGAATTGGGGCATTTGTTTCTTCACATGGGTTTTAGAACCAACCTCGCGCTCTGGCAGCAACAGGACAATGCCGTTTATACGCGCTTTGGATCCTCTTTACAGGAAAGTCAAGCCAACGAGTTTGCCGGTGCATTACTAATGCCCGAAGAAGAATATCTCTCTGTCCTCCGACGCTTTGCAAAAGGAAATAAAGTAGACATGAATGAAGTGGCGCAGTATTTCCGCGTTTCAACAGCAGCCGCAACTACTCGCGGCAAGATTTTGGGGTACCTTGCATGAGTGATGCGTGTATTAAATCTATACAGAACCAAGAGCCTTCAAACGGGAACTCCCTTTTAGTTGATGACAGGAATATTCCACTTGCCGTTTTGGCGGCAGGAACCCAGAACTCTACGGAACCATTAGAGCAAGAATTAGGGCAGTATCCTCAATCATATATTTTCTTTTCTTTTGACATTGTAAACTCCACGAAATATAAGTCTGCGACAGGTAACTGGCCGTTAGTTATCCGGAGTCTATTAGATACCATTCGAGAACGAGTTGCGCGTACCGACAATTTATCTGATAGTCGTTTGTGGCGGGTAATCGGTGATGAAATGATTTTTATCATCCCTGTACAATCCAAAGCCAATTTGTGTGATATTGTTTCCGGAATATTTGCCGTTACGCAAAAGATTTCCATTTCGCTAAAGGATGGGAAGTTTTTTGAATTAATTCAAGGGCAACAACTTAAAAGTGCAGAAATTGAAATTCTTAAAAGGCAAAATACATTGTCAATAAAAGCTGCCGCTTGGATTGCTGTCATTAATGATCACTTAAAGAATCCGTTCGACAATATTGTCATTTACTATGAAGGCCCTTCCCAAGATGGACGTATTAGTGAGTTTTTAGGGGAAGATATTGATGCAGGTTTTCGACTTAAAGCATACACACAGGATAGACGGTTATGCCTAAGTGTTGAATTGGCGGCTTTTGTCGAGGAGAAAAACCTTCTCCATATCATGGATTATACACGATTGAAGGGCGTTTGGAATGAGAGTTTATACCCCGTAATTTGGTATTACGATGAAAAGGCTGTGTCTTCATGCCAAAAAGAGATTACAGGGAAAGGGCAAAAAATCCCCTTTGCAAATAGTTTTCGCTACGATGAAACAGATCAAAACCCCATTGTGCAACACTATTTTGCTCGCGGAGGGAAAAACCAGCGTAAAACAGGCGGAGATATTGCGTTAAATTGCGGTATGGCTCCAAGTATGTTTACCGCAGAAATTGCAATAAATAAAATAATTGCGGATCGCAACATGCAGGCAAAATTAGATTATATTGAAAAATTTTTTACTGATAAACCGCAAACAGTTGAAATACATCCAGCGCCGTTAGAGTTGCACTGTGCGGTCGTATGTTGTGACACTTCTAATCGACGTGTTTTTGCGACTCGCCGTAGCGAAAATCATTGCACCAATCCTCAAAAGTGGGAATTTGGTTGCGTAAGAGCTTTAAGCAATGAGGCTCTTGTCCAAGCAGTAACAAATCAGTATTTACAGGCGTTTGGGCTTCAAATTGAGCTATATATGGATAGGTCAAGGGAAGATCGACAACCAGTGCCGCTTGCTATTTATGAATTATCTAAGACTGAGGGGAATATTGCAAAGGGCGTTATTTTTGTTGCAAAAGTTATGAACCCTTCTGCTACTGACAATTTTCGCCCCGAAGGTAAGCACACGGAAGTTAAATGGATATCACGGGAGAATATTAACGAAATTCCTGATAATGAAGCAGTGAAAGATTTTAAAAATACCCTTATAAGCGTGTTGGATAACATGGATTGCTACTTTAATACTTCCGATGAGAGGGTGTGTCTATGAGTGACAAAAAAGCTTCTGAGCCTCTCGTAGATTTTCTTAATTCACAATTAGATAGAGTTAATTATTGGCTTTCTTTTGCTGAGGCAAAAAATGGTGCACTTCTTGCCTTGAATGTCGCCGCCCTGGCTCTGCTATCGGATTTCGGCACAGACTACACCGTGATATGGACATTTGTTGTGTTAATTTTGCTTATATCATGCGCGGCTTCTCTGTGGTCTTTCTTTCCTATTACGAAAAAGCCTCCCTGTGAAAAAGAGGCCAATTATAAGAATAATCTGACATTTTGGGGAGACATTGCGGCATGCCCGAGCGGAGAGTACTTAAATAAAGTCTTGCAACAATACTTTTCGCAAGATGCTGAGAGTGCACCATCCAAATTGGCGCAGGATATGGCCAATGAAATTACTTCCAACAGCAAAATTGCTTTACGTAAGTACAGGTTGTTTAAGACTGCTCTGTTCTTAGATGTTTTCGCAGTCCTTTTAGGCGCAATATTGTGTATTCTTGCTTAATCTTAATACTTGCTATGCGCTTGCACGTTATATTTTGTTTCCGAGATGCAATATGTCAGCCTTGGGAGAGCGTTCGGTTCGCATCCGAGAGGTCGAGGGTTCGAATCCCTTCAGGTCCACCAAACAATGCAAATCCGAACACCTTATTTTTCGTGAAACATTGTTTCGGATTTGTTTTCATAGTAGAGGAAGTCTGACTTCGGTTAGGCTTCCTTTTTCTGTTCCAGCTTGAGTTCCATAACAGCCGCTTCAATGAGATTTTCAATCTCTGATACATTAAGAGTGAAGCCCTTGCTGTTGAGGAACTGCACCACATAGTCTTTCTTCTCCTGTCCTCTACCAGTTCCAACATAAATCATTTCTGCCGCTTCGACAGCAATATTTACCCAAAACTTGATAGGGATAAGTAGCGGCTCGTCTTTCTTTGCAGAAATTGCACCCTTGCGTACCATGTTCGTACCGAACTCGATGTAATTATGAATCGTCTCGAACATCGGCAAGTTCCAGTAGGCAATATCACAACCGAAAAGGTTGCCTACGATGATGTTTGCAATCTCGTATCTATTCAGAGCCGCAAAGTGCTGACAGATTTCCATGTCGTGAAGATAATCCTCACGATATTTCCCTGTGAGATAGCACAGCTCTTTCGGAATACCGAGAGGGTTAGGATTGAACTTACGATGGAGTTCTTTGATAGCTGACTGAATCTCTTTCTTACGACCCTGTGCTTTGTAGTCGGCAATCAACTTTTCTTGCATTTCAAAGAGCTTGTCTTTACCTTGCATGAGGTCGATAGCGAGATTTTGATAATACTCGGCTACCTGTTTTCCGAGGTTGCGGCTACCTGTATGAATGATAAGGTATTTTGTACCTTCATCGTCAATGTCAATTTCGATAAAGTGATTGCCACCACCGAGAGTTCCGATACTGCGTTCAAGTCGTTTGGTGTCCTTCAGCTCTCGGAAACAGCGAAGCTCTTTGATTCTGTCGAACTGAACCTGTCTGCCCTCATGGACATTACGCCCACTCGGTACATATTCACGAATAATCTTATCCACAGTCTCAAGGTCGATTTCGTCCTTACCCAGCTCGATAGTGAGCATACCACAACCAATGTCAACACCTACGATGTTCGGAATAACTTTGTCTCCGAGGTCAGCGGTAAATCCGATTACACAGCCAGCCCCGGCGTGAACATCGGGCATGATACGAACCTTGCAGTCTGAAAAAGCTGGTTGCTTTACGAGAGTATGAATCTGATTGAGAGCTTCGTACTCGATGTTCTCTGTAAAGATTTTAAGGTCACTCATTTTCTTCTACCTCCTCGAATGTGTCCATAGGTACATTCATTTCGTCTTCTTCATCATCGACAGCCACATAAACTCCGTCACTTGTCGGTACTACCAACTGACAACAATCCAAATCTTCACCTGTGGCTTCAATGAAAGAATCAGAATCAATCTCAATGATTTTGAAATATCTTGCCATTACTTATCCTCCTTATAAAAATCGGGGTTATCCAGCACCTTCCAGCGAAACTTTCTGTCTGCCGGAACAAGCCCTAAATCTTCTGCGTAAAACCTCAAGTCGAAGTCATGGACTGTACGACCATCGGGGTGAAATGTAACAGGACTATCCCAATCCCATTTGAGCAGTAGCTCCCACAGCTCGGGATATTCCTTACGGAGAAGTCGTAACTGGTCGATAGCCTAAAGCTCGCTGGAGGAAATCTGCCTTGTCTTTGTTACCCTGTGTGACTTCATCAATGAATTTCTCCCAGCGTTCGCACTTCACATCACGACTGATTGTGTGACGGAAGACTGTCTGCATTGTCAAGAAGTCTTCCCAGTTATGCTCTCTGAAGGAGAAGTCTCTCAAGTCGTAAGTACCATTGACACAGTTAATGAGATAGGGGTCAGCGTCAAACTGGACAGCAGAGATACGAAGTTCACCTGTTGCGTCCTTGAGGATTCTGTCTCTCATACGCCTGTCACCCATCTTATTTACGAAAGTAGTATAAGACTTTCTCAAATCATCGTCCTCGATTTCTCCACAGTAGAGAATCATCAGACGGACAAAATCTTTAATTCTTTCGGACACGAGGATTGCTCCCTCGTCCTTACGCCACGCACCCTCGGAGTAGGTGTACCAGCTCTTGTGTTCCGGGCAATATCTGACTTCCTGTGAGTACAGCAAACCAAAGAGATTTGCCATACCCATTTCAGACCACTCGAAACCCGAGCTGGTTTCATCTGCTTTTTCGGGGTGGTAGTGCTTGATTAGATACATTTTGCTGGACAAATCCTCGTCCATGATTACTCGTCCATTATGTAACTCAAAAAGCTCTTGCATAATTACACACCCCCACGAACCACCTTATTGAGCAGAGATTCGTAAAGGTTCTTGTAAAGATTTCTCTCGACTGCCACTGAATTGTCAACAGCGACAGGAGCTTCCTTGACAACAGGTGTATTCTCGATACCCAGCGAGTAGAGCATACATCTATCAATCTCTGCCATTTCTTTGTCGGTGCAACAGCGAACGAAGTCACCGAGCCTGTCCTTCGACACTGTGTAAATGGTTTCACACAGAGCTGTGGACGGAACTTTACAAATGATACTTGTGTGTGTAGGCATAGGGTGCTTGTCCTTCGTAGTGAGATAAACGACCTCGACAACCTCTGCATGACTGTTGAGCTTGTCGGAAGATACGATGATACCAGGTCTACCAGCTTCGTTCATGGGGTCTGTTGCATAGAATTTAGAATTTGCGATGTAGTAAATATCTCCTCGCTTGGGCTTGATATTCTTACCTCTGAAATATCCCATCACTTTTTACCTCCTGTTCCTGTCAGTGCTATCGCACATTTTTGTTTGTCCTCAACCCACCATGCACACTGTTCTTGCAGACAGTAGACAGGTTGAGTACCGATTTTGATATTGTTATCCTCGTCTACAACCGTGTTGGTTGTGAGGAGAGGACAGATAATTTCTTTCATATAGAACCTCCTATGTATTCAGTAACTCGTCTATCCAGCTACTTTTGAGACCCTTAAAAATATGAGCAATTACATCAACAGTCCAGCCATTACCGATTGCATGAAATCGCTTTTTAGGTGGAATACCCTCTGTGTAATTGTCGGGGAGAGTTTGCAATCTTTCGGCTTCAACAGGGGTAATGCTGTAATATCGACCATCACCATGATTGATAATCAGACCTGTGTTATTGCCATAATCGCCACAGTAGCACCCGAGACATTTACTGGTTTCATCGAAAGTTCTGATTTTCGCCATTACATTTTTCTGTATCTTTCTGCCAGCATATTCAGCGGAGAGATACTTCTCGACCTTATCGGTAATATCGTAATCGGATTTACAATCGACAGGCTCGGCAATATCACCTACGGTGTAGTGCTTCGGAGACCAGTCTTTTACAGGAATGTTTGTCCAATACAATCTCTTTCGGCTCTGTGCTGAAAAGTCAATGCTACCCACCAATGGATATGCGAGGTCATTTATCTGTCCGTCAGTCAGATTCATGCTCTCGCTCTGCGAGTATCTCCTCGCATACAGCGAGAATCTTCTTCGCTTTGGGGTAGGTATAAGTTCCTCGAAGAATACTTGACATCATAGGGGGAGAAACTTCATAACCTCGCTCACGAAGCTCCAAAATCATATCCACCTGTGAAATTCGTAATTTCTCCATTCTCGACTTGACACTCACGATTTTTACCTCCTTTCATGTTCTGAAATTCGGAACTGATATTGACAAAAAGGCGAATTTGTGTTATTATTATTCTTACAAACATACCCAAACTCAACTACTTCCCGAAACTGCCAATTTCGAGAGGTCGCTTTCTTATTGCCAATTCGTGATTTCCGAATTTCTTGTTCTTATTATAATTCTTATTTCACGAATTGTCAATAGGTAAATTCAAAAAATCCGAATTGAATTTGTGAATAATTTGTGAAGGGAGAATTAGACAATGACATTCGCTGAAAATATCAAGCGTATTTGTGCCGAACGAGGAACGAATCTTACAGCAGTAGTTAAGAAGGTCAAAGGGTCTTCATCGTTTGTTACTGCTATCAACAAAGGGTCTCTACCAAAAGAAAGCGAACTATTGGAGTTCGCACAAGAGCTGGGGTGTTCCGTTATGGATTTCTTCGCTGACGAAGAAGACCTCGCCCCACAGCAAGTACCACAGAACGAGGACGAACAGGACATACTTAAAATCTATCGCTCATTGTCTCGTAGAGCGAAACATGAGTTTATGAGTATGGTCTATGAATTTGAAAATAGGAAAGAATTAGAGGGGGATAATGACACAGCTACGGCAATCTAAAGTCATTCCCTTTGAATTGATAAAGAGAAAGAAGCAACTGGAGGTGGTACTACGAAAGCGGTAATATATGCTCGTTATTCGAGCCATAACCAAAGAGAAGAATCCATTGAGGGTCAGCTTCGAGAGTGCCACGAGTTCGCCATGAAGAACGATTTTGTGGTGATAGATGAATACTGCGACAGAGCCATATCGGGCAAGACCGACAATCGCCCGATGTTTCAAAAGCTCATTAAGGATTCTGAAAGAGGACACTTTGACGCTGTAATCATGTACACTCTTGACCGTTTCGCTCGTAACAGATACGATTCTGCAATCTATAAGGCGAAGCTCAAGAAGAATGGTGTAAAAATCTTCTATGCGAAACAGCCCATGCCGGACACACCCGAGGGAATTATCCTTGAATCTGTCCTTGAGGGTTACGCCGAGTATTACAGCGAAAACCTCGCCCGAAGTATCAGACGAGGTATGAAAGAGAACGCCCTACACGGTATCGCTATGGGTACACCAGTGCTGGGCTATAAAATTGTTAATAAGAAATTCGAGATAGACCCTGTTGGGGCAAAAGCAGTACAGGCTATCTTTACTATGTATGCTGAAGGTAAATCACAAAACGATATTGTCCAATACCTTAATGAACAGGGATATAAGACTTCCCGAGGAAATGCTTTTAACAAAAACAGCTTGAGTAGAATCTTGAGAAATGACAAATACATCGGTGTTTACCGCTTCGATGATGTAGTGCTGGAAGACGCTGTACCGCCCATCATCAGCCGAGAACTGTTCGAGAAAGTACAAGCCCTGTTCAAACACAACTATGCGGCTCGTGCAAGGAACAAAGCGATTGAAGATTACTTATTATCTACAAAGCTATTCTGCGGTCACTGTGGCTCTGCTATGGTCGGTGAGAGTGGTACATCGAAATCCGGGAAACTTCATTATTACTATAAGTGTGTAAATCGTAAGAGAAAGCACAACTGCGATAAGAAAGTGGAAAAGAAAGACTGGATAGAAAAACTCGTTGTCCAGTACACAGTAGAGAATGTCCTCACAGACGAGAATATCGAACTCATAGCAACCCGAGCTATGGAATTGATAGAGAAAGAGCTTCAAGATACCTCTGTACTGGTGAGCTTACAGGGAATGTTGAAAGAGACTAATAAGAAGATAAAGAACCTGTTGACTGCAATCGAGCAAGGAATCTTCACCAGCACCACCAAAGATAGACTTGAGGAGCTGGAAGCAGAGAGACGAGACATTGAGGGTCAAATCGCCCGAGAAGAAATGAAAAAGCCCCTCTTGACGAAGGAGCGTATCATGTACTGGCTCGCTTCGTTCAAGAAGGGCGATATAAACGATATAGAATATCAGCGTAGAATAATCGACACGCTGGTAAACTCCGTATATCTGTACGACCACGGAGACAAAGGGCGAAAAATCGTGCTGACATTCAACATCAGCGGAGCGAATACCCTTACTATCGAGTGTTCGGATATTGAGGGCATAACTCCACCAAAAATAAACCACCCGTAAGGGTGGCTTTATTTTTGCTGTGGGCCTAGGGATTCGAGGTTTATGCCCCGGAGGGGTA
>ULTJ01058219.1_pt1 | contig 10035 bp, 8 predicted proteins | sample 1957491 | NCBI WGS metagenome assembly ULTJ01 (sample SAMEA4835731, study PRJEB28245) | human gut metagenome | biome: gut microbiome; material: fecal sample | place: Denmark | collected 2008 | reverse complement strand
TCGGCATTTTAACTTGGCGTCTAATTCAATATGCCAAGTTAAAATGCCATGATAAAGCTACACATTTACTGACTTTTGTCTTTACACTCATTTTAACTCGTTCTCTAACTCGGCATTGCCAAGTTGAATAACAAATCAAATTTCTTTTAAAATATATTTCGCATACCTTCCACCATTACTCATTTCAATAATGTTTTCTTCTTTCATTTTTTCAATTGTACGTCTTGCCTGCTGATTTGTAAATCCACACAACTCTTGTACTGTACTACGATTAATATATCCTTGCAATTTGATGTATTCTGTAATCATATCTTTTGCTTTAATATACTGTACTGTTTTATCTCTGGTATACTCGATATCTGACTTTACCGCCTCATAAACCCGTGCTGTCAACATGTATTCCTTTCCAATAACCTCTATTAAGCCAAATTTCATTAATTCGGCACAGCATTTTCTTGCTTCCTCAGCCGATATCTGAGCCACATTCTGCACATCAGCAAGTTTAATCTTTCTATTTTCTACAATATACCGCAATATCATTAACTGTGATAATGATAAACTCACCTGTTTTGAATCCTGTTCTTTTACGATAAATCTTACAAAATCAGGATCTTCCATTGCACTTTCAAACGTAAGCTGTACAGAATCACTAAATACGCGATATACCGGATATGGTTTCCCCATAGATACCATTTCTTTATATATAATGTCAACGCCCTGCCCTGTTCTCTGAACATATTTTAAGCTCTGTAATGTTTCTGCTATCAACTTGTTTCTCGGAGCTGAAGGATGAGTAATAATATTATCAGCTGTTATTCCATCTAGAAATCCTCCTGGATTTTCAATCACAATCTTATCTGGATAATGCTTAACATACACCGCTCCCATCTGTTGATAATCACGATGTGAGAGTGCATTTAATAAAGCTTCCTGAAATACCTTTTCTGAAAAATCTGCCACTTCAAGTCGGAATAATCCGATCTGCACATTTTCAATTTTATTCTCATTCTGAATTTTTTCTGTAAGTCTGTCCAGAATTGTAATAATAGGCTGCTTCATATCAAGTCTAGCATTATATTCTTCAAGATTATCCTTTCCATAATGCAAATAGATAACCTCTGCCTGCGGCAATAATCTCTGAATAGACTGTTCTTTTCCCACAAAAAGCAATCCCGCTATAGTGAGTCTAATCTGACCATTCTCCTCAACAATCAATTTTAAATCACGCAAAAATGCCATATCATCTAAATCAGGCAATGTAGATGAAGAATCGCGTATCTTCAGTTTTTCCTTCAAAGCATATACAACCATAAGATTGATATCGTCAGCTGAACTTTCCGCTATTATCTGTGACGAAAAATCGTTAGAATGATGTGCTGAATAAATATGACTCATTTCATCTGGATAATATGGTTTGGAATTTTTCCCTAATCGCTTTAAACAGCGCCCATCCGTTGTAGCATATGTTTTACCATCTGCTTCTACAGATATTGCTATAACTTTCTTCCCTTCATATTCTATTTCCTCAATTTCCGTAAACATTGGCGGTCTGGTTTTATCATATATTGATTCACTAATCGCCTGTAAATCATATTTACCTGTACATCCCGTAACATCACAATTATCCTCTACACCAAGATATACTGTTCCACCTTTACAATTAGCAAATGCAATTAACTCATCAACAGCTAATGAAATTCTTTCTTTCATATTATGAGCTTTTATCCACGATTTGAATTCTATATCAATAGATTCGCCTATTTCTAATGCTTCCTGTAATGTTTTCAACTAACCACCTACTTTTCAATTAAAAATTTTAATAATAATATCATATAGGCAAATAATTACTCTATCAGTATTATAAATACCTACAATAACTTTAAATCTTTATTAAATGTAATCATAATCCTCTGATTCACTTTCCATTCCCCAACCAAAGATGCATTCTTCCTTTGTTTTCCCTGCACTCATCCAATCCTGTAAAATAAGATTATCCACATCAATAAGTAAAGGCGAAGCTACTTTTATTCTATTTCTTAAATTTCTTGCATATCCATCATAATCAAATTCCTTTGAAACAAAAACCACATTAGAACCTCCATAGCAATAAGTTTCATCATATTCTGATACTGTTTCATATTTTACTCCATCAAAGGTAGTGTCAGAATTAATCCACTGTAATAACAGTTGTGGTATTATATATTCTTCTTTAAATGCTACATCAGAATCATATGATGCAATAAGTGAGCAGGCAGCTCTAAGAGGATATGTAACCAAACATTTAGCTAAATAATTTTCCACATTTTCGATATTTGTTTTTTCCTTTTCATTACATCTCCAACAGAAAAAACTATGGGCAAGTGGAATCATTTTTTCAGAAAAATCAACTAAATGCATGGTATCACCTATTTCCTGTGGAACCTGAAATTTCAAAATTGCAAATTTCGAAGGCTTCTTACATTCATACCAACATAATTCTGGTTGTGTTGCTAAATATAAGCAAGGATATCCCGGAACACTATAACGCTCAGTCTTACAATTTTCTTTTTTAGATAATGGTACATGAAATAATTCTCTCCTACATAGTGAAAATGGATTATCGTCACTATACGCTCTTATTCTATAAAAACTTTCCTTTCTCCAAGCACCTGTATATTGAACCATCAAAAATGATTTTATTTTATTAAATGAATTAATTGATAATACTGCTGCCTTATTCTGTTTTCCTCTTTCATATAATTCAAGCATCGAAATTATATTATCGCAAAGCATTTTGACAGTATCTATATTTTCATACATCTTATCACAAAATGTTTTTCCATACAGAATATTTTTCTTAGGATTGGTAGCAAGCTTTAAATCATTTATATAATCGTTATACAATTCTTGTAAATATTGCTTACTAGACATCTTACCTCTGCTAAGTGGTGTCTTATATTTTTTTATTAGTTCTAAATAAGCATCCATCTAATCACCTTTTATCAATCAATAGCGGAATCGTTAATACTCATTATTCATTCTTTTATTCAATGTATACCCAATAACCGAACCAACAATTCCACCAACAATATGTGCCATATTTGAAATATCATCCTGCACAGCAATTCCTTCATACACCTGCTGCCCTATAAATATAACTGCAACTAAAATAAAGGTTAAAGGAATTTCTCCTTCTTTGAAGCCTGTAAATGATGCAAGTATAATAAATGCAAATACAACTCCACTTGCACCACATAATCCCACATTCCAAAAGAATATATAATTAACTAATCCCGTAGCAATCGCAGTAATTCCTATTACTTCAATTAACTCTTTTGAACCATATTTCTCTTCTAACATGGGACCAAGAAGTAAAAGATATGATGCGTTTCCAATAAAATGACTCCAGCCAGAATGTCCAAATATATGAGTAACGAATCTTACATATGTCATCGGATTTGCTAGTGACGAATGATATGTCATAAATATAATTTGAGTAATTTTACCACTAGAGATAACACCTAATAATGTTGCAACAAAACACATGATGACAAAGCCTAATGTCACTGGTGCATTAAATGTAATTTTAAATTTCTTATGCAATCCATTCCCACCTTTCAAAAATGGGAAGATTTTCATTCTTCCTATTATATTAATAATTCTATCTTCTATTCTTTCCTGCTTCAAGCATAGCCTGCTTCAAATCTTCCTCAATTTTAACTAGTTCCTCTTGTGCCTTAGCTCTCTGAACCGCCCCTTGCTCATGGATTTTAACAACCTCGTTTATAGATGTAATCAAATCCCTATTACATTGCTTCAATGTATCAATATCTACAATCGGTCTTTCTGATTGCTTAGCAGTCTCAATAGTTGCCATCTTCAATGTTTCAGAATTCTTTTTCAACAACTCGTTAGTTTTATCCGCCAATGCTCCCTGTGCCGCAAGTGCTCTGCTTGTATGTTCAATTCCCAAAGAAAGTACAAGCTGATTTCTCCAAAGAGGTATGGTATTTGCTAATGATGACTGTAGTTTATCCATCATTTCTCGATCGTTATTTTGAAGCATCCGAACCTGAGGTGCTGACTGAATTGAAATAACTCTTGTAATTTCTAAATCAGACAATTTCTTCTCAAATCTGTGACACAAATCTTCATAATCACGATATGCCTGCACATCTTCCTGCTTATCGCTGTTTTCTGCGATACTCTTTAACTGTGCGAGTTTTGTTGATTTTGCACGATCTAGTGCTTTCTTTCCAGCAATAATATACATAGTCAACTCTTTATAATACTGCACATTCAACTCATACATTTGCTGATACATAGATATATCTTGTCCAAGCACATCTCTATGCTTTATCAAATCCTTTTCTATCCTATCTACATTATTTTCAGCCTTGGCATAATTAGCTCGTATTGAACCTACGCCTCTTTTAGCTTTTTGAAAGATGCCTAAGATTCCTTTCTTCTCTGGCTCTGTTGTTGCATCTAAAGCTACTGTAAGCTCTTTTAATGAATCCCCAACTTCTCCCAAATCATATGTTTTTACCTTTTTAAGTATTGTGGTTGAAAATTCTGATATATTTGTTTGCGCCTTAATTCCATAATTTACAATCTGATCCACATTTTCAATGTCAATCTCACTTACAAACTGTTCTACCATAGCCTTTTCTTCTTCAGATAGCATACTTTCATCTATAGTTCCGGCAGAATAGTTTGATTCCGTTTTATTTACCACGCTTTGCATAGTAGGTACACTATCTAATAATTTCTCTGCCGTCTTTTGCTCTGGATTCAGTGTCAACTGTATCTTCTCTTCCATAATGAAGTCCTCCGTTATTTTATTATCTCAAGGAGTCGCTAAGCTCTAATCTTATGCCTCCGTCTTTCTTCTCCATACTGTCAAGGTCATCTAATACCTTTTTAAGTGTTTCATTTGTGTCCATTAACTTTTCAACGCAAAGTTCTGTGGATTCTGCACGCTTTTTTCTGACTATGTTTTTTCCCTTTGTTATATATTTTTGAGTTATTTCTGCAACTCTGTTTTGAATTTCCAAATTCCGATTCATCTTTTCAATCCCTAAAAGAATGGTAATCTGATTCCTCCATATGGGTATTGTTCCAGATACAGCTTCCATAATTTTATCAATTAATTGTGCATTATTTTCCAGCATCAATTTCATCTGAGCCTTAGTCTGCAATGCAACAGTATATGATATCCCTAAATCTTCAATTCTCTTTGAAAGCCTTTCATACCATGTCTTAATATCATCAGAAATCTGGTCTTTGGTTTTTTGATTCACTACATCATTGCCATATGATATATTTGTCTGCAAACTGGATAACGTTTCATCTATGCATCTGCTCAACTCTTCAAATAATTTTGAATCTTTAATCAACTGTGCTTCTTGTAATTTCAATGCCAACTCCATTTTATCCATATATACAAGAACATCATTGTATTTCTTTATTAGGCGTTCCCTCTTTTTTTCATTACTGCCTGAAAATATACCTGCCTTCTTTTCTATTGAGACCTGAAAATCATCTATTTCCTTAAGTAAGTCATGAATTAAATATTCCAAATTGCCATTACTATTAAGCAACTGGTTTGAAATTGCCTTTGAAAATTCTCTTAGCTGTTGTTGAGCTTCACACCCAAATAACAATATGCTGTCATCATTTCCTACTATCAACTGATTTTTTTCCAATACTTCTATTTCATTACCCTCTTTCTCCAATCATATTCACTATCCATTGTTAATTACTCTGAAAGTCCATCCTGTTTCATTAAAATCTCCATAGCAGAAATATCTGCCGCTATATCCATTTCCTTTTCATGATAAAACTTATCTAATAATCCTTCAAATGAATCTATGATTTTATCTATAGCCCCTTCAATATCTTTTTTAGTTTTTTCCAGACTCTTACCTTTTATCTGTTTTTCATCAATCTCTATATATGCTTCAAGAAGTTTTTCTGTTGTTGGTAAATAATAATTCATGAACATTCCCAACTTATCCGCATTTTGTGGATTAACATCTACTTCATGAAATATCATTGATACTACATTTTCCATTCGATCCAGCTTCTGCGAAATTATCTTATCTTTGATGATGTCATTGCTTTCATGAATTTTATCAATATACCCATGACCCTGATCCATAATTGCCTGCATCTCTTTTGTTCGTTCTTTCATTCTAAGACGTTCCTCAACTTGCTTTCTATAATATCGATCATATACAGCCTGCTTATCTTTATACTTTTCATATACTTCATCAGAAGCGATAAATATTAAATTGTCTTTGCCAAAATGCCCCTGTGGTATTAACTTCGTCTTTACAGCCTTATTCAAGTCTTTAATTACTTTTTCTGGTTCCACTTTTGAATAAACTGCTAAATCATCAATAAGCTCAATATTTTTAAACTTAAGATCCTTTACATATGTATTATATCTTTTGTTAAAGTGCATTTCACAAAATTTTTCTGCAATAACAATGAAATTTATGGCGATAACTATTGCCGATACAAGAATACCCACAAGTGCAGACATTTTAAATGTATCAGAGTATACTATGGTTCCTATATAAATAGGTACATAATACACGCACAACGCAATAAATAAAATACATACTACAACACTCCATGTATTCGTTATTGGACAGTTGTATTCAAATACATATTTATCTCGGCTAATGTTTACACTTGGTAACTTATCAAGCCGTTCTGTCATTTCCGAAAATGACCCATTTTCAACACCATTATTAACAATGTCTACTGCTTCCTGTACCTCTTGTAAATATCCATCTTTAACAGTATCATACTTTTCCTTTGGCTTTCCTCCAGAAAATAAATTATTCAATATCTCCATCACAAATTCTCCTACACTAATTACTCAATTTTATCTGTTGCAGATGGCTGATGAATTTCTCCAGCATCAATTTTTGTAACTTCACTTGATGCAGGTACCGCCAATGATGGCATAATACTTGATGCAGGTGTTCCATTTGGCAGTTCTATATTCTGATTTACATCTGGCAATTTAAATGTGTCTGCAGTTGCTGTGACAACCGGTGTATTTATTGTTGGTACATTTTCTGCTGCTGGTGCCTTATATGTAACATCTCCTTCTGAGCTATAAGCCGAATTTGAATGTGATGATGTATTTGAGTGTGATGTATGACTTGCATGACTCGAATGCGTATTTGAGTGCGAACCATGATCCGAATGCGACGTATGGCTTGCATGGCTCTCATGACTTCCGTGATTTCCATGCCCACTTGTTCCTGAACTATGTGAGCTATGGGACTTATGTGAACTATGTGATCTGTGATCTGCAAACACTTCCATCTGCATTAGACTTCCAAGTACAACGATCATTGTGCCAAGCAAAAGTAATTTTTTCCCTGGGATATTTCCCTCTTCATCTTCAATTAAATTTTCTATACTCTTTTGAAACTTTGGAAATAATTCATCCATATTATTCATATATTTTCACACACTTTCCATTCGTCCAATCTGTCTGATAATGAGTTGACGAATTCGTATAATATTGGCATTCTCCATTTGGTTTGCCATTTTCAAATGAACCAGCAAGTTTGTATCCATCTTCACTTGAAGGATAAAAATACGTCCCACTTCCATTCATTTGGTCTTCAGACCACTTTCCCTCATACGATGCACCACTTGTCCATTTATATGTTCCCTGACCTGACTTTTGTCCATCAGAAACATTTCCATTATATTGATCTCCGTTACTGTATTTTATCTGTGCCTGTCCTGACAATTTTCCATCACTCATTGCACCACTGTAAGTAGTTCCACTAACCAATGACATTTCAACAGCTGTTGGCTGTCCGTCCGTAAATGTAAAAGTATAATTACCAAAATCATTTTCTATATGATAACTGCCATTCACAAATGTATTCTTATCAAAAGTACCGCTCGCATAACTTCCATCTGAATATGTATAAGTTCCTGTTCCATTCATCTGATCAGAAGACCATCCTCCGTCATATTTATCACCTGAAGTCCATGTATATACACCTTGCCCATTTCTGCATCCGCCTGCAAAACTACCTTCAAAAATATCTCCACTTACGAAGGTCATCTTTCCTGCTCCAGTCAGTTCGTTAGAATCGCAAGTCCCTACATATGTTGAACCATCCGTATATTCTATAGACGCCTTATCAATAACTCCTGATTTGTAAGTCAAATTATAACTACCAGTATTATTTTTGAATGTGCATATCCCATCCTGAAAAGTATTGTCTTTAAAAGTACCTGAAAAAATCACGCCGTCTGGTGTTGTATATGTGCCTTGTCCGCACATCTGGTCATTTTTCCACTCGCCTTCATACACAACACCATCATCCCATGTAAATGTTCCTTTTCCACTTTTTTTCGATTCAGAAAATTCGCCCTGATATGTACCTTCATTAGGAATATGCAAAGTTCCTTTTCCCTTTAACTTATTCTGATACCATTCTCCTGTATATTCAGTTCCCGTTTTAAATGAAAATTTACCTTCACCAGAAAAATAGCCAAAATCAGTTTCACCTGCATACAAGCCCTTGGTAAGCTGAATCTGTCCAGATGAACGCATTTCATGTTCTCTTAAAACTCTTCGTTGCAAATCATCGACTTGTGTTTTCTGCCCAAGGCCTCCCACAACGATTATCTCGGCTACAGTCAAAAGAACAAGTCCCCATGATGATAATTTTTTTCTTCGTTTAAGCGCCTTTTCATACTCTTCTTCGGGTGTTATCACCTTTTCTACTGAATTACTATTTTCCGTTTTATTCATATCCTCTTCGGACAATTTCTCTTTTTCTAAATCCGCCATCTCAATCACTCCATGAATTTAATATCCGCATTGTTTCCTCATCATTTTCATAAAACTTCGAGAATAAATAATCTAATATTCCAGAGTATACTCTACATTTATATCCCCTCGGTTGTTTTTCTATCACATCTCCATCCAAAGCGTAATTTACAACCGGACAAGTTCCACAATATGGTTGGTATACACAATCACAACAGGTCGGAATTGTTTCCAAAACACTGGATGCACATACTGTCTTACATACACTATTATTTATCAGATCTTTGTAAGTGTTGTTATATACATTTCCTAAATGAAATGTACTTTGTCCCATCTCATGAAGCATTCGTCCCTCATCACATGTAAAAATATTGCCATCCGCATAATACGCCAACTGCCCAACACCTGCGCCACATGGTGAACGCAATTCCATATAGTTCATTAAATCGCCTCTTATTCTTCTCAATAAGATTGAAGCATGATCTTCTTTGATGAATCTCCCTGCTTTATTTATTTCAATCAATTCATCTAACGCTTGCTGATAAAATATTATAAACTCCTCCGAAGTATATCCTATTTTTTCCCAACTCTTTGCAGCCTTTCCTAGTGGTGTTAATGGTCTTATAAAAATGCTTTCAAATCCCATATCTACATAGGTGTGAACTATTTCTTTAGGAAAGTCAAGTGAAAATCTTGTGGTTGTTTCTATGGCTCCCACCTGTAAACCAGCTTTTCTTACTCTCTCAACAGAATTTATTACTTTTTTGAACGTACCAGTTCCATCAGCATACGGACGATTATTATTGTGTACCAATTCACTTCCATCTACTGACGTTGATATTCCAAAACTATACTGCACAAAAAAATCCAACATTTCCTCATTTAGCAATGTTAAGTTAGTTACTACAGTATACGCTATCTCATGATTCTCTTTATGTATTTCGGCATATTGTACTATATGTTTTATAATTTCAAAATTAACTAATGGCTCTCCACCCTGAAACTCAAAACATAAAGACTGTTCTGGCGACTGCAACGCTATATCTACTGCCTTCTCAGCCATCTCTTTGTTCATAATAAGATGAGAACATTCTACACCATTATTTGCCTGACAATATATACAACTCATATTGCATACTGTAGTTACTACAAAAATATGTAATGATGTTGCTACATTGACATGCCCCTTTATTTCTCTTAATGCGTATTTGTTTATGGATGAATATTCCAAATCG
>ULTJ01066072.1_pt1 | contig 10045 bp, 2 predicted proteins | sample 1957491 | NCBI WGS metagenome assembly ULTJ01 (sample SAMEA4835731, study PRJEB28245) | human gut metagenome | biome: gut microbiome; material: fecal sample | place: Denmark | collected 2008 | reverse complement strand
GTCCGCTAGCTGCTTCACAAAGAGGTCGTAGTGTGACGGTTCGAACATGTAAACGGTGAGTCCGGCTTCGTCACCTTCGGTGGCTTTCTGTAATTGCACGGAGGTGGTGGCGATGAAGTCGATATTCTCTTGCCGGCGGCCTACGAAACTGGGGCTGTCGTCACCGGTATTCAAGCTTACAGGGGTGGCTTTCAACCGGAGCTTGCCTGAAGTGAACGTGTAGTTCGCAGGATGATAGTTACGGATATATACCCATTCGGGACTTAATTTCCCGTCTTTGAAATCGGTACGTACAGGCTTGGCTGCAAAAGGTTGTTGGGGCAAGGTGGGGACATCCATCTGTAAGTTGATTGTTCCGTCACCATTTACCACAGGCCAGGCATTTGTCTCCCAGCATACCGGGGCAAGAAAAGTTTCGCGTCCCAAAAGATGATGCGTACCGCTCTGCGGACGAAAAGCGAGACATACCATCCACCAACTCCCGTCGGGAGCTTGTACAAAGTCGGCATGTCCGGTACCTTGTATCGGGTTGCTTTGCGCGTTCTTGTTGATATGCGTCAGGATGGGATTTGCGGGATTACTGTCGTATGGGCCTTCAATGTTACGGCTTCGGGCGATGGTGACTTTGTGACCGTATTCAGTGCCGCCTTCCGATATCAGCAGATAATACCAGCCATCTTTCTTGTAGATATGCGGCCCTTCGGGATGGCGTCCGCCTGTTCCGTTCCAGATACGTTTGGACGGTGTCAACTGCTCTCCCGTCATCGGATTGATTTCACTTAGCCAGATGCCTACGTCGGGATTGCTGACCAGATAACATTTGCCGTCTTCGAAATAAAGCGAAGGGTCGATACCTTCTTGTTTCAGCCAGACAGGTTCCGACCATTCGCCACGCGGGTCGGTGGTGTGGACAATGAAGTTGCCTTTATCCGAGACATTGGTGGTAATCATGTAGAACATGCCGTCATTATACCGGATAGTGGGTGCATAGATGCCGCCCCATGCGCTGGCGCCATCAAGTTTCAATTGCGAAGGACGGGTCAGGCAGTGGCCTATCTGCTCCCAATGGATGAGGTCTTTGCTATGAAACAGCGGTACGCCGGGGAAATATTGGAAACTGCTGTTTACCAAATAGAAATCATCACCTGCACGGCAGACGCTCGGGTCGGGATGGAATCCGGGAATTACGGGGTTTTGGAAACCTTGTTGGATTTGAGGGAAAACGGAGAGACTGATTATCAATCCGAGAAATAACATCATCTTTCTCATAATATACATTGTGTTTTTAATGTTCAAAGTTTCGCAAGCTCAACTTATTAGTTGACAAGGGGACAAGGAACAAGTTGACAAGGAAAGGATGTCAGCCGAACAATGGGAATAGGATGTGTGAGGATTGTTTTCGATACTTTTCCCCTTGTCAACTCCTCTACTTTCCCCCTTGTCAACTTGTTCCTTGTCCCCTTGTCAACTAATAAGTTGAGCTTGCGAAACTTAAATTAATAGTTTATCAGATAAAAGGATAACCCCTTCTTTCACAAATATAAGGTGTTTCAGGGGGATTGGCAAGCGTTTGGGCGGAGGTGTCCCTCAATAATAACCATTTATCCCATACCGGTAACAAATGATACCCCTCCGGGCAACATATCATAGACCCGGTGTGTAGGTTTTCCGCTACCTTTGCCATCAGTGAAATTAACCGTTAAAGCGTAATACGTAAAAACATGAAGAATATCATTAAACAGTTCAATGCGTGTCTGGCATTTATGGCTTTCTCTTTTTTCTTATTAGTTGCGGCATGTTCCAGTGACGATGAGCAGGTGGAACCGGTAGTTAAAATTCCCGATACGGTATTAAGTTCCGGGATGACTTTCGCCGGAACAGAGGGGGTACAGACATTGAGTATACAAACGAATGTGGCATTAGAAGTAACTTCTGATAAGGAATGGTGTACTGTGACTTATAAAAATACAACTGCCCACGGAACCGCTTCTTATCAGGTGAAGCTAGACGCTAACCCTGATGCGACGGAGCGTACGGCTTCTATTACCGTGCAAGTGAATGATACAAAGATTGGGACAATCAACGTCGTTCAGGAGGTTGCTACCTCGGAAACTGACCCGAAACCGGAGCCGGAACCGGAACCCGGACCGCTTCCTGATATCGGAATGAACAGTGACGCCAAGACACTGGCTGCCAAGATGTATGCCGGTATTAATATAGGTAATACTCTGGAAGTTCCCAAAGGCCAGGATTGGGGGAACAATGCAACCGTTTCGTCTGCTTATATCAAAGGGCTGAAAAAACTTGGTTTCAATGCCGTCCGCATCCCCTGTGCATGGAGTTCCCATGCCGATGCGTCTACTTATCAGATAGATGCGGAATGGCTTGATAAAGTGGCTGAAGCGGTAAATCTTTGCTCTGTGAATGATATGTATGCTATTGTCAATATCCACTGGGATGGTGGCTGGCTCGAAGATAATATTCTTGGTGGTTACAGCGAGGCAATCAATACAAAGCAGAAGACGTTATGGACACAGATTGCCACTAAATTCAAAGACTATGATGAGCATCTGCTTTTTGCGGGATGCAACGAGCCGGGAATGAATGAGACCAGTGGCGGGGCGTTTAAAGCGGCTTCCGTACAGACTATCATGAGATATGAACAGACATTTGTGGATGCCGTACGCGCCACAGGCGGAAATAACGCAACGCGTTGCCTTATCGTGCAAGGACCCGCTACAAGAATATCAGATACTTGTAGTGATGAGTACGGTTATTCAATGCCTACGGACAATGTCGCCAACCGGCTGATGCTGGAAGTGCATTTCTACGATCCTTATAATTTCTGCTTGATGGAGAAAGATGAAGGTTGGGGCAATACATTTTGGTATTGGGGTGAACAGAACCATGTAAGTGGCTCGGAACATAACCCTACCTGGGGAGAAGAAGCGTATGTGAAAGAGCAGTTCCAACTGGTGAAGACCCACTTTGTGGATAAAGGTTATCCGGTGATTATCGGCGAATACAGTGCGATGAAGCGTACGGTTAGCGAAAGTCAGGAGAAGCATAATCAGAGTCGTGCCTATTGGAATGAGGTGATTACGCGTGAAGCGAAAAATCATGGTATCGTACCTTTCTACTGGGAAACGAATGGAGATATAAACCGTAGCACCGGTGAAGCGAGAGAAGTTTATGCCATTGACGGCATCATGAAAGGGGCTGCTGCGGGTAAATACCCTTACTGATTGAAGGTAATGGTGTTAGCGGAATGAGATTCAATAAAGGTTTCATCATAAGTTATATAAGGATTATAGATTGTTAATACAGGTTTTTTTTGATTGGTTCGGGGGAGCATATCCGTGATGGAAGTGCTCCCTCATTTCATCCCCCGGACAGTAAATATCCTGCATTGAATGATACTAAAAAAGAATGTCATCTCTTGCTTATCCGCTTGCTTTTTGCTTCATTTGCAAGAGAATAGAATTATTCCTATATCTGATATTATGAAGAGAATACAAATATTCATCCTATGGGTCGTGGTGCTGTGCTTACCTGCTGTAGCCCAAGACTATATGTTCAAACATCTGGAAGTAAAAGACGGACTTTCCAATAATCAGGTTAATTCCATTTACAGAGATTCCAACGGATTCATGTGGTTCGGTACGGCTTCGGGGCTGAACCGGTACGACGGTTATGGCATAAAAGTCTATCGTAGCAGGCAAGATGATGAGAAATCCTTGCCGGACAGTTATATAGAGAAAATACAAGAGGATGCGGCAGGAAACTTGTGGCTGGAAACAGGAGCGGGCTATGCCATCTATAACAGCGTTTCGGATGACTTCAACCGTGATGTGGAAGCGTGGATGTGGAATATCGGCATTACGGGAAGACCTACCCTTATCTATATAGACAAGGAGAAGAACTTCTGGATATATGTGATGGGTAAAGGCGTCTACCGGTATAAAATGGGTGATAAGGATGCTGAAATCGTAAAAATAACCGATAAGAAGTTCCTGTCGACAGAGATTACCGATATCATAGAGTGCAGTGAAGGAATCTTGCTGGTTAACGTGAACGGTGTGGTGGCCTGTATTGACAATGAGAAACTGGAACCCAAGTGGATGAATGAGGATATTGCGGAAGAATGGGGGAATGGGCGGAATATTGTTTTTACGTTTTTCGTGGACCGCAACGAGCGGGTATGGGTATACAGCATAGAGGGAATGTGGATTTACAGCCTTAAGGGAAAGGTGTGGGAGTCGCGTTCCATCAGAGGAGATACTTACGACGCCGTGCGGGCTTTGGCGCAGGACAAGAACGGACGGATATGGGTGGGGCGAGACAAGGACGGCATTGAAGTGATTGGCGAGGATGCCGTTCACCTTAAACTGGTGAACGATGCCGGCAATGACCGTACTGTATCCAACAATACGATTACGGCGCTCTATGAAGATGCTTCCGGTACGATGTGGGTGGGCACTTACAAGAAAGGTATTTCCTTCTATAACGAGAGCATCTTTAAATTCGGCAATGTCAATGTGGGTGACGTGAACTGTGTGGAAGACGGCAAGGATAATATCGTTTGGTTGGGAACCAATGATACGGGGCTGGTGCGTTGGAATATGGCGACGGGAGAGCGGAAGGTCTTCTCGCATACGGCTGATGCAAACTCCATTTCCAGTAATGTAGTTGTTTGCCTGTTGCAGGGTAGTGACGGCAAGCTGTGGATAGGAACCTTTTGGGGCGGGTTGAATTGTTACGACGGCAATCGCTTTATCCATTACCGTGCAGGCAAGGGGCATGGGGAAGGCAATACGCTGGTTTATGATAATGTCTGGGCTTTGGCGGAGGACGCCGAAGGTCATATCTGGATTGGTACGCTGGGTGGAGGCATACAGTGCCTGAATCCCGGTACCGGTACTTTTGAAACGTATTATACGGGTAATTCCAACCTGGTATCCGATTATATCTCTTCCCTCTGCGTGGGGCGCAATCATACGCTGATTATCGGTACTTCGGCAGGTATGGCTGTCATGGACTTGAATACTAGGAAGATAACCAACTTTGCGGGAACAAAGTCGGGGAAGGCGCGGTTCTCCAATCAGAATATAAACCAGGTTTACGAAGACAGTCGCGGGTTGCTATGGGTGGCTACGCGCGAAGGACTCAATGTGTATGACCCGAAACAGGACGAGCTTTATGAGGTACCCATCAAACAGGATTTCTCTAAATTGTTTATACTGGGTCTTACGGAAGATGATAACAGGAGTATGTGGGTCAGTACCGGCGGGGAACTGATTAATGTCGTACCGTCTGCCGATGCCAAGTCGGGAGAACTCACTTTCCGTTGTTATACCTACAACGATAAAGACGGACTGCAAAGTTGCGACTTCAACCAACGGTCGCTCAAACGGCTGCATACGGGAGAGATTGTGGTGGGAGGCTTGTACGGCTTGAACCGCTTCAATCCCGATAATATCAAGTATAACCATACTTTACCCAAGGTGATGTTTACCGGCTTCCAACTGTTCAACAAAGAAGTGGAAGTAGGCGAAGAATGTGAGGGACGGATTATCTTGCCGGAAGCCCTGAACCGCACCCAAGAAATCGTATTGGACTATAAGCAGAATGTATTTACGGTTCTGTTTGCTTCGGATAATTATGTGTTGCCGGACAAGACCCGGTATTTTTATAAGCTCGAAGGCTTTAATGAAGACTGGTTGGAGGAAACGGCCAATATGCACCGGGTGACTTATACCAATCTGGCTCCCGGCACTTATACGCTGAAAGTGAAGGCTACCAATAGTGATGGATACGCCGGGACGGAAGAGGCGAGTTTGAAGATTGTCATTCTGCCGCCCTTCTGGATGACTCCTTGGGCATACGCATGTTATGCGCTTTTGTTCATCGGCGTTGTGTGCCTGTCGCTCTATGCCATACAGCGCAGGGAGCGTAATAAATTCAAAATACGACAGATGGAGCAGGATGCCAGAAAGAACGAGGAAGTCAACCAAATGAAGTTCCGCTTCTTTACCAATGTTAGCCACGAATTGCGTACGCCGTTGACGCTGATTATTTCGCCGTTGGAGAGCATTATCAAAGAAACCGTGGATGAAAAACGATTGGATAAACTCAAACTGATGCACCGTAATGCATTGCGGTTGCTGACTTTGGTAAACCAATTGCTTGACTTCCGTAAAAATGAGATGGCAGGTCTGCATCTAAGCCTTTCGGAAGGGGATGTTGTGGCTTATGTCCGTAATATTTGCAGTTCTTTCCTCATGCTTTCGGAAAAGAAGAACGTGCATCTCACTTTCTTTTCCGCCGTAGATTATCTGAATATGGCGTTCGACGAGGACAAGTTGGGAAAAGTTGTAATGAACTTATTGTCCAATGCTTTCAAGTTTACGCCGGAGGGCGGACGTGTGGATGTATCGATTGATGTCCTGAAGGAGACGCCTGAAATGCTGGAAATAAAGGTTTCCGATACGGGTATCGGTATCAGTGATGCGAATAAGGAGCGTATCTTCGAACGTTTCTACCAAGTAGAGCAGGAGGGAGAACATAATCAGTCGACAGGCAGTGGCATCGGCTTGAGCCTGGTACGGGATTTTGTAACTCTTCATGGAGGTACGGTACGGGTGTTTGATAATGTCGGTACAGGCAGTGTCTTTGTTGTAGATATTCCTGTGCAACATAAAGAGGTGGCTCAGGATACCAATAACCTGCCTTCGGTAACTGCTATGCCTTCTGAACCGGAGAAGGTTTCGCCTTCGGAACAAACCCGGGAAGATGTTTTGGCAGAGGCGGAGAAAGAGAAGCCTTTGGCATTGATAGTGGATGATAACGAGGACCTTATCATCTTTATGAAAGATGCTCTCAGCCTGTATTTCCGTGTGAAATCGGCCTCCAACGGCCGGGAAGCATGGCAGATGATACCCGATTTGATGCCGGATATCATCGTCAGTGATGTGATGATGCCCGAAATGGATGGAAACGAGCTTTGCCGTTGGGTGAAGTCGGACAAGCGTACTTCGGGTATTCCGTTCATCTTGCTAACGGCTAAGCAGGCGGTGGAGGACAAGGTGGAAGGACTGACTATCGGAGCGGATGATTATGTGACGAAGCCGTTCAATGTGGAAGTGTTGGTACTGCGTATGCGCAAGCTGATAGATTTAAGTAAGAAAAACAAGGTACGCACTCATATCGAACCGGAGCCGAGCGAGATTGTGATTACCTCGTTGGATGAGCAACTGGTGGCGAAAGCTATCAAGTATGTAGAAGATAATATATCCCGGCCGGACTTGTCGGTAGAGATTTTAAGCCGTGAGTTGGGGATGAGCCGTGTGCAGCTTTATAAAAAACTGTTGCAGATTACGGGTAAGACACCTACCGAATTCATACGGATTATCCGGTTGAAGCGGGCGATGCAATTCTTGCGCGAGAGCCAGTTGAATGTATCGGAGATAGCGTATAATGTAGGCTTCAACAACCCCAAGTATTTTACGAAATATTTCAAGGAGGAATTTGGCGTGCTACCCTCTGTTTTCCAGGAAAAGGAGGGCAAATAACAAAAGATACCCATAAAGGAAACATATTGTCTTTTTGTAAATCAAAAAAGCCCTTTCGTCTCAACATCGGAAGGGCTTGTTTATGGGGCTATTGCGTACTTTTACAACTGGAAAATAACTTTAAGAATGATAATATGAAATTGAAAAGCACTTCAGTTTATTTGCTTGCCGGATGGCTCCTAGCGGCATGTGCCGGCAGTGATTATGAGAAAACCGACAAAGGTGTAATTGTAGACGTAAAGCAACAGCAATCTACCGATGTAAGGAAAGTACGGCTGGAAGTAATGGGTGAGAACCTGATTCACGTATCCGCCACTCCCGAAAAGGACTTCTCGAAGGAGAAGAGTCTGATAGTCATTCCTCAGGAAAATAAAGTAGACTTTAGTGTAGAAGATAACGGCGATGCCGTTACGGTGAAAACCTCGCAGCTATCCGCCACCGTGTCTAAAGCGACGGGAGAAGTCCGTTTTGCAGACGCTGATGGAAACCGGATTTTGGCGGAAGACGCGAAGGGGAGGAGTTTTACCCCAATCGAAGTGGATGGGACAAAAGCGTATACGGTTCGTCAGGTGTTCTGGTCTGCCGATGATGAAGCATTCTATGGGCTGGGACAACACCAGGCGGATGAGTTCAATTATAAAGGAAAGAACGAGGAACTGTTTCAATATAATACGAAGGTTTCCGTACCTTTCATCGTTTCCAATAAAAATTATGGGGTACTGTGGGACAGCTATTCACTTTGCCGTTTCGGTGACCCGCGCGACTATTCGCAGTTGGGTGAGGTGTTCAGACTTTATGATAAAGAAGGAAAAGAAGGCGCCCTGACAGGTACATATATTCCTGCTTCCGAGAGCAATGCGGAAACTGTGGTGCGCAGAGAAGACTCTCTCTATTTCGAGCATTTGGACCGTGAAGCGCATTTGAGCAAAGTGGTGAATTTGCCGGAAGGTTTCCCCTTCATGGGCTCACAGGTGACGTATGAAGGCGAGATAGAACCGTCGGAAAGCGGCACATTCCGTTTCATTCTTTACTATGCCGGATATATGAAAGTGTATATCGATAATGAACCGGTAGTTCCCGAACGTTGGCGTACGGCGTGGAACCCGAACAGCTATAAGTTTGCCGTTGACTTGGAAGCCGGTAAGCGGGTACCTTTGAAAATAGAGTGGACTCCCGACGGATACGTGTCCTATTGCGGGCTGCGTGCATTGAGTCCCGTTCCTGCCGAAGAACAGAACAAACTGGCGTGGTGGGGCGAAATGCAGGATGAAATAGATTATTACTTCGTTTACGGCGGTAATATGGATGAGGTAATCAGCGGTTACCGTACCTTGACCGGTAAGTCTCCAATCATGCCGAAATGGGCGATGGGCTACTGGCAAAGTCGTGAACGATACAAAACGCAGGATGAAATTTTGGGCGCTCTGAAAGAATTCCGCCAGCGCCGGATACCTATCGATAATATCGTGCTTGACTGGAGCTATTGGCCACAGGATGCGTGGGGCAGCCATGAGTTCGACAAAGCCCGTTTCCCGAATCCGAAGGCAATGGTCGATTCTATCCATGCGATGAATGCAAAGATGATGATTTCCGTATGGCCCAAGTTCTATGCAAGTACGGAACATTATAAAGAATTCGACCAAAACGGTTGGATGTATCAGCAGGCCGTCAAGGACAGTATCCGCGACTGGATTGGCCCCGGTTATATCGGTTCCTTCTACGATGCTTATTCGCCGGAAGCACGTAAACTCTTCTGGAAACAGATGGAAGAACACCTCTTCTCACTGGGCATTGATGCTTGGTGGATGGATGCCAGTGAGCCGAATATACGTGATTGTACGGACATCGAATATCGTAAAGACCTCTGCGGGCCTACTGCTCTCGGTCCTTCCAGCCAGTATTTCAATGCATACGCCCTGATGAATGCCGAGGCTATCTATGACGGGCAGCGCAGTGTGGACAATGACAAACGTGTATTCTTGCTCACCCGTTCGGGCTTCGCCGGATTGCAACGTTATTCCACCGCAACCTGGAGTGGGGATATTGCTACCCGTTGGGAGGATATGAAAGCGCAGATTTCCGCAGGATTGAACTTTGCGGTCAGCGGTGTTCCTTACTGGACGATGGATATCGGTGGTTTCTGCGTGGAAAAACGTTATGAAGACGGACAGCGTGAGTTTGACAAGACCGGTCGCGAGAACGCCGACTACAAGGAGTGGCGGGAATTGAATACACGTTGGTATCAGTTCGGGGCTTTCTGCCCGTTGTTTCGTGCCCATGGCCAGTATCCTTATCGTGAAGTCTGGAATATAGCTCCCGAGGGACATCCTTGCTATAACTCTATCGTTTATTACACGAAGTTGCGTTATCGTCTGATGCCATATATCTACTCATTGGCAGGTATGACGTACTTCAATGATTATACGATTATGCGTCCGTTGGTGATGGACTTTACCGCTGACGCGAATGTCAAT
>ULTJ01025898.1_pt1 | contig 10135 bp, 8 predicted proteins | sample 1957491 | NCBI WGS metagenome assembly ULTJ01 (sample SAMEA4835731, study PRJEB28245) | human gut metagenome | biome: gut microbiome; material: fecal sample | place: Denmark | collected 2008 | reverse complement strand
AGCGATGCAAAGGTACAGCTTATTTTGACATTACCAAAACTTTCGCACAATATTTTGCAATAAAAATTTCACATTATATTCAGCGCAATTGAAATTCAAGCATTTAGCGCATTCACTTTTTTACCTCATTTATCCGAATCACTCTCGCGGGATTGCCAACAGCGACACTATCGGACGGTATATCTTTCGTCACCACACTGCCCGCACCGATAATACAACGGTCACCAATCGTCACCCCGGGACAAAGAATAGCGCCGCCGCCAATCCAGCAATCCTCCCCCACCGTCACCGGATAGGCATATTCTTTTTCCGTACGCCGCTCCATATAATCCATCGGATGATGCGGAGTATAGATTTGCACGCAAGGTCCGATCAGAGTATGGGCGCCAATCGTTATGTAACCGCCATCCAGGAAGGTACAGTTAGCATTAACAAATACATGTTCACCCAGGCGGATACCATCACCGTGGTCGCAATGGAAAGGTGGACAAATAATAGAAGTAGCCGGAATACCCGGTACCAAATCCTCCAACAGGCTCCGGTATCCTTCATCATAGGTACTCATCACCCGCATTTTGGCAAGCAACCGCTTGGCATGTTCAAATTTCACCTGTATCTCCGGCACCGACATATCCGCTAATTGCGAACTCCGCATTTTCTCCACTTCATTCATATCACTTTCTTTTTTTATTAATGAGACAAATATAGCGATAAAACCAAAGGCAACAAAAAGCGGGAAACCACAATCGGCCTCCCGCTTCCACAATCGTTTTCGATTAGCTAAGACTTATTTATATTCTTGCCAGCTCTTAATCTGAATATCCTCCATCTTCATTTCACAGAATGCCTCGATGAAAGCACTTGCCAGACGAGCATTCGTAATCAACGGAATATTATGATCGATAGCACCGCGACGAATCTTGTAACCGTTAGTCAGCTCACGCTTGGAATGGTTCTTCGGTATATTTACAATCAGGTCGAACTTATGCTCTGCAATCATTTTCATTACATTATTCTCTGCATCAGGACGTTCGTCAGGCCAGAAGACCGGCTCCGTAGTCACTCCATGAGCATTGAGGAATGCAGCGGTACCTGCCGTTGCATAAATCTTATAACCCTTGGAAAAGAGCATACGGCTGGCATCCAGCAAATCCACCTTAGACTTCATGGCTCCGGAAGAGAACATGACACCCTTTTCAGGAATCTTAAATCCGGTAGCAATCATAGCGCTCATCAACGCTTCAGAGAAGTCATCACCGATACAACCTACCTCACCCGTAGAGGACATATCTACACCCAACACAGGGTCTGCCTTGTGCAGGCGGGAGAACGAGAACTGGGAAGCCTTTACGCCGATCCAGTCGATATCGAACGCCGACTTATCAGGTTGTGCGTATGGAGCATCCAGCATGATACGGGTAGCCGTTTCAATAAAGTTACGTTTCAGTACTTTAGAAACGAACGGGAAACTACGTGAAGCACGGAGGTTACACTCGATAACCTTCACCTCGTTGTTACGAGCCAGGAACTGAATATTGAAAGGACCGGAGATATTAAGTTCTTTCGCAATCTGACGGCTGATTTTCTTGATGCGACGAGCGGTAGCGAAGTAAATCTTCTGCGCCGGGAATACCAAGGTAGCGTCACCGGAGTGTACACCGGCAAATTCCACATGTTCCGAAATAGCATATTCCACTACTTCACCATTCTGCGCAACCGCATCAAACTCTATCTCTTTCGTATTCTGCAAGAACTGAGATACAACTACCGGATATTCCTTAGAAACCTCGGCAGCCATTTTCAAGAAGTTTTCCAGTTCTTCCTCATCATAGCACACATTCATAGCGGCACCGGAGAGTACATACGACGGACGAACCAATACGGGATATCCCACTTTCTCTACAAAGCCCTTCACATCTTCCAGGCTTGTAAGTTCCTGCCAAGCAGGCTGGTCGATGCCCAACTGGTCGAGCATAGCAGAGAATTTATTACGGTTCTCGGCACGGTCGATGGAGATTGGAGAAGTGCCAAGGACAGGAACCGACTGGCGATGAAGCTTCATAGCCAAGTTGTTAGGAATCTGTCCACCTACGGATACGATAACACCGCGAGGTTGTTCCAAGTCGATTACATCGAGTACACGTTCAAAAGAAAGTTCGTCGAAGTACAGGCGGTCGCACATATCATAGTCAGTAGACACCGTTTCGGGGTTATAATTAATCATGATTGATTTGTAACCCAACTTACGTGCAGTCTGGATAGCGTTCACCGAACACCAGTCAAATTCCACGGAAGAACCGATACGATAAGCACCCGAACCGAGTACGACTACCGATTTTTCATTCTTATAATAATTCACGTCATACCCTTGAACAGCGTATGTCATATACAGGTAGTTCGTCAATTCAGGATGTTCGGAAGCAATGGTGTTGATGCGCTTCACTGCCGGAAGAATGCCCAGTTCCTTACGACGTGCACGTACCATCAGGTTTTCTTTCTCCATATTACCTTGAGGGCTCAATACGAAACGGGCAATCTGGAAATCAGAGAAGCCGAACACTTTCGCCTCACGCAATACATCAGCCGGAATATCTTCCACCTTATTATATTGGGAAAGTTTGAACTTATAGTCAACAATATTTTTCAATTTGCCCAAGAACCAAGGGTCAATCTTTGTCAATTCCTGGATGCGGTCGATAGTATAACCCTTTTCCAAAGCCTCAGCAATAGCGAATACACGCAAATCGGTAGGATGAGACAGTTCATAATCAAGGTCGCTGAATTCCAAATCGTCATTACCTACGAAACCATGCATGCCTTGTCCAATCATGCGCAACCCCTTCTGGATGATTTCTTCGAATGTACGACCGATAGACATAATCTCACCGACAGACTTCATGCTGGAACCAATCTCACGGCTCACACCCGCGAACTTCGTCAAGTCCCAACGAGGTATCTTACAAATCAGATAGTCCAGTTGCGGAGCCACGTATGCAGAATTAGGAGTACCCATTTCACCGATTTGGTCGAGCGTATACCCCAATGCAATCTTAGCGGCAACAAATGCCAACGGATAACCGGTAGCCTTCGAAGCCAATGCAGAAGAGCGAGACAGGCGGGCGTTCACCTCAATCACACGATAGTCGTTGGTTTCGGCATTGAATGCATACTGAATATTACATTCGCCTACGATGCCGAGGTGACGGATACATTTTGTAGAAAGTTCCTGAAGCATCATCACCTGCTCTTCAGTCAAAGAACAAGTAGGAGCCACCACAATAGACTCACCGGTATGGATACCCAGCGGGTCGAAGTTCTCCATGCTTGCCACCGTAAAGCAATGGTCGTTAGCGTCACGGATAACCTCAAACTCAATTTCTTTCCATCCCTTCAGAGATTCTTCCACCAGGATTTGTTTGGAGAAGGCAAAAGAACTTTCAGCCAGTTTCAAAAACTCAGCTTCATCAGCGCAAATACCGCTACCAAGTCCGCCCAACGCGTAAGCCGAACGCACCATCACCGGATAACCGATTTTACGTGCAGCAGCGATAGCATCTTCCATGCTCTCCACAGCCTGGCTGACGGGAGTCTTCATTTGTATCTCATCGAGTTTCTTCACAAAAAGGTCACGGTCTTCCGTGTACATGATAGCTTCTACCGAAGTACCCAGCACGCGCACCCCATATTTCTGAAGAATACCGTTCGTATAAAGTTCAGCACCACAGTTCAGCGCCGTTTGTCCGCCAAAAGCCAACAAAATGCCGTCCGGTTGTTCTTTCTTAATAATTTCCTCTACGAAATAAGGAGTAACCGGCAAGAAGTAAACTTTGTCGGCAATGCCTTCCGATGTCTGAATCGTAGCAATATTCGGATTTACCAACACCGAACTTATACCTTCTTCGCGCAAAGCCTTCAACGCTTGTGACCCGGAATAGTCAAACTCCCCGGCCTGTCCTATCTTGAGCGCACCCGAGCCCAAAACAAGTACTTTCTTTAAATTCTTTTCCATATTCTCTTTTGTTGTCTATTAAGTTCATTCCATACGTTCCGGCACAAAAAAAATGCGTTACCCCCAAAAAGGTTTAACGCATTACCAAAGAACTAAAAATATCATTTTCGGGAAAAGAGAAACCGACGGCTAACGAATGAAATTCATTCGAGCGGAGGTTGTATTTACTTCTCATTTCCTGCGACTGCATAGTTATCTTTAAAATTTGTGCAAAGTAACGACTTATTTACGATTTGAGCAAATTAAAAGAATAATAAATTACTCATTCTGCAATTTTCGACTTAGCCGTCAGCGGTAAAATAAACCAGAAAGTAGACCCTTTATTCACTTCCGACCTTACGCCTACCGTACCTCCCAAATTTTGAACGATAGCCTGCGCAAGCGTCAGTCCCAAGCCCGTACCTGGCACTTCGCGGTCTAACTTGGAGAAATGCGAGAAAATTTTCTTTTGTTCCTCCTCCGGTATTCCGATTCCGGTATCGGAGACTGAAAAACGAACGTGCTCTTCATCTTCCTGAGAACAGCCAAAACGTATTTCACCTGATTTTGTAAACTTCATAGCATTGTGGAGCAAGCTTGCCAGCACCTGAAGGATACGTTGCCGGTCGGAATGCATCCGCAATGATTCTACCCGCGCCTCACAAACTAATTTCACATCCGTATTTTCTGTCAACTTCAAATTATAAATGCCCTCTGCTTCACGCAGCAGGTCGTTGGCATCAAAGTCCGAATATTCAAACTTCAAGATTCCCGCTTCTATCTGCGAGAGGTCAAAAATATCATTCACCAGATGAAGTAAACGCTCGTTGTTTTCAGCTATGATATCAGCATACAGTTTACGTTCTTCTTCGGTAGCGGCCGTCACTATCAAGCCGGAAAAGCCCACGATGGAATTCAAGGGCGTCCGCACTTCATGGCTCATATTAGCTATGAAAGCAGAACGCAACCTTTCGATTGAAAGAGAGTTTTCCCTTTCAATATCCAGCAGACGCTGCATATTACGCAATTCCGTGACATCATAAACCGTCAACAGCATATAATCATTACCGCGCAAATTCAGATATGTCCCCGACACAGACACGTCACAAGGAATTACTTTCATTTCGTCCCGGCTCAAAAGGTTCATCGAAGCGCTCAACTTCTTAATATCCGATTTATCGCGAAAAGCCTTCCACAAAGACGCGTTGATACAGCAAAGCTTGCAATTTACGTGCGAGCCACATTCGCTTGCCTCAACGGCATTCCGACAGCGCAACATGTCGCCAACTTTTTTCACCACTCCTTTTTCCGGTTCGGGAAGCCCGTTCAACGAATAATAGTTGGTATCGCAAACCACATTATTTTCATTCACTAACAAGAAATAGGCACCGAGACGATGCAAAACCAAATCTGATTGTAGCAGTTCTCCCCGCTCCACGATTGCCTGATGCAATTCCTCTTTTAATTTCCGGTGTTTCACCAACAGATAGATTAGCAAAATCAGCAAGACAAGTATAATAGCGAAAGTTAATAGTTCCATATATTGAAGTTCTATTTGTTTCCAGCGGGTAAAAATACTAAAAACATAAATATCTACCATCATTCAGAACATACTTTATATATTCCCCATAAAAAAACAAACTACATTACAGGGAAGAAAGACTTGTCTACTCCAAAAGGAAAAGTTACCTTTGTCGGATTGCAAACTTAGAATGAAGGTTTCGTTTAAAAAAACAAAGGCTTCATTTGCTTAAATGAAAACTTCATTTCTTAAAACGAAACCTTCATTCTAAGTTTACATTGCAACAACTATAACTTTACAATACAAAGAAATTATGTCTGCATACTATGTTATGAAAGAAATGCCCGACCTGAATGGAAACGGCAAAAAAGTGACCTATCCGCAAATGGTAATGACCGGGCAAACCAGTACGCATGAACTAGCGGAATACATCGCTCTGAAATGCGCCTTCTCAAGAGGTGTCACCGAAGGGGTGATTTGCGAGCTGGGTGAAGCACTGGCGCACGAGATGGGAATGGGACGTTCGGTGAAAATAGAGGGCTTGGGCGTGTTTACACCAGCGCTAGCCCTACATCCCGACAAAAAACGAGAAGAGGACGAAGAGAGTACAACGAAGCGAAACGCACAAAGTATATATGTGGGTAACGTCAACTTCCGTGTAGAGAGAGCATTGCTCAGGAGTACCAACAGCTGGTGTCGCCTGAGCAGGGCACCCTGGAAACCGGCACGTTCATCGCAAAAACACACCGCTGCTGAGCGGCTTGCTTTGGCGCAAGCTTATCTGGAAAAACATCCCTACCTCAACGTTTATGCCTATCGCCATTTGACGGGTTTACTGCAAACTGCCGCCACCACCGAACTGCGCAAGTGGGCACAAATGCCCGAAAGTAACATAACCACCAGTGGAAGAGGCAGCCACAAGGTATATGTGAAAAGGGAGAATTTAGGCTAAAACCAAACCTATTCTAAAGTATTTCTTATTAATAAACACTATCTTTGCAGCCAACCTACCATTCTGTATCTGTAATGGTTTAGGACAAAGTATATAATAAAAGAATAACAAATATGGCAAAAGAAAAAATCATCCTTACGGGCGACCGGCCCACAGGACGCCTGCACATCGGACATTATGTAGGCTCACTGAGACGCAGAGTTGAATTGCAGAACTCCGGACTGTTTGATAAAACATTTGTATTCATTGCTGATGCGCAGGCGCTGACGGATAATATGGAAAACCCTGAAAAGGTACGCCAAAATGTTATCGAGGTAGCGCTGGACTATCTGGCTTGCGGACTAGACCCGACTAAGAGTACCATTTTTATCCAGTCTCAAATACCGGAACTTTGTGAACTCACATTTTATTATATGGATTTGGTTACCGTCAGCCGTTTGCAACGTAACCCCACTGTGAAAACAGAAATCCAGATGCGTAATTTTGAAACAAGCATTCCGGTGGGATTTTTCACCTATCCCATTAGCCAAGCGGCAGATATCACCGCCTTCAAGGCAACGACCGTTCCCGTTGGCGAAGACCAGGAACCAATGATTGAGCAAGCCCGTGAGATAGTTCGCCGCTTCAACTTCATCTATGGTGACACGTTGGTGGAGCCGGAAATACTTTTGCCGGATAATGCGGCATGCCTGCGTCTGCCGGGAACTGACGGAAAGGCTAAAATGAGTAAATCGCTGGGGAACTGCATCTATCTTTCCGACTCTGCCGACGAAGTGCAGAAAAAGGTGAAGAGTATGTACACCGACCCTGACCACCTGCGCGTACAAGACCCCGGCAAGATTGAAGGCAATACCGTATTTACTTACCTGGATGCCTTCTGCCGCCCCGAACATTTTGAACGTTACTTGCCCGATTACCCATCGCTGGAAGAACTGAAAGCGCATTATCAACGTGGCGGTTTGGGCGATATGAAGGTAAAAGGATTCCTCAATTCTATCATGCAAGAGACTTTAGAGCCTATCCGCAATCGCCGTAAGGAGTTTGAAAAAGACATCCCGGCTATCTATGATATGCTAAAAAAGGGATGCGAAACTGCGCGCGAGGCAGCAGCAGCCACATTGGACGAAGTACGCCGAGCCATGAAAATAAACTACTTTGACGATGAGGAACTGATTGCGGAACAAGTAAAAAAATTCAGCGGAGAATAAGATTCAGAGCATAGCGGGAGATTACTACTCCTGCTATACTTTTTCAGTATTCGGATGAAATTGATACCCGTCAATATGATTCCGTATTGATATTATTATTTTTTATTCAGTTAAAAACACAATAAAGGAATAATTATATATAAAAGGATAAGACTTGAATTTTGAATGAAAATACCTGGTGACATGTCTATAGAAGAACATAATGAGGAGGTACTAAAGTATCTTTTTAACACCTACTTCACCCGGTTGTGCCAATTTATGTATACCTATTGGGACAATAAACAGGAAATTGAAGAAGAGGTGATGGACATCTTTGTTCACTTGTGGCAACATCCCGAAAAAATAAAACCGGACTTATCAATCAAAGCCTATTTATTCCGATCGGCACATAACAAATGCTTGAAACTGATAAGGGATAAGAAAGAGACGATTCCCTTGGATGAAATAAAGGAGGAAGCGAATTCGGATGAAACGAATTTACTTGAGGCTAAAGAATTGGATGAACTTATCCAAAGGGCTATCTGCGCCATTCCCGCCAATTCGCGCGAAGTATTCCTGAAAAGCAGGAATGACAATCTCAGCAATCAAGACATAGCCGACGAAATGGGTGTTTCCTTGAAAACAATTGAAAAACATATCACTCGTTCACTGAAGATAATCAAGGAAATTCTAGGCGATCAATACATTTTTCTCATTTTTTTGTAAAAAAGTGCATTTTTACCGTAGGGTTGAAATTGTTTTTGGGGTTATACAGATGAGGTACCCTAAAAACAATTAAAATGAAAAAGCAAATACCCTGGAATTTAATCATTGCCAAGCTGGAGCATACAATCAGCTCCGATGACGACCTACTGTTGACAGAATGGTTGTCCGACAGCAAGCACCATCAGGTATACGAAGAAATTTCCGCATTATGGAAGAAAGTACAAGAACGGGCAAACGGTTATGCTCCGCAACCTGCCTTGTACTGGAATCAAGTTGCCAAACAACTGAACCTGCCTTCGGTTCAAAAAGAACGGAAGCGTAGCTATTCCATCAAGACATATTACAAAGTTGCCGTTTGCGCAGCTTTATTGCTGGCTTCTTCTCTTTCATTTTATTTCGGATTGGAATGGAACGCCGGAAACGACATCCTGGAACAATGTTATACCAACGTCAATGGGAAGTCACAGGTAACATTGCCCGATGGAACTATCGTCTGGCTGCACTCCAACACAACGCTCGCCTATAAAAACGACTTCAAAAAAAATAACCGTACAGTCAATCTGCAAGGTGAAGCCTATTTTGAGGTTACCAAAGACAAACACAACCGCTTTATCGTGCATACCGAAGGGGTGGATGTTGCGGTATATGGAACAAAGTTCAATGTTTTCTCCAGGCCGGACAAAGAAGGAGTGAACGTCAGTTTGCTGGAAGGTTCCGTAGCCTTTACTACAGCGTCCAATCCGCAAGAACGTTTCCTGTCTCCGGGAGAAATGGTCACCTACAATAAGAAAAGCCATGAAACATCCATTACAGATGTTGCAGTGGACATGAATGCCGCATGGGCTACGCCGACTGTAAAATTCTCCAATCATTCCCTGGAACAGATATGCGAAGTCTTGTCTAAAAGGTTTGACGTGAACATTCAAGTAGACCCTGAACTCGGAAAAAAATACGTCTATACATTTACCCTGCACGATGAAAATGTATATGAAATATTGGAACTTATCGCAAGTATCCACCCCATAAATTACTCATTTAAAAACGACGGATCGATCTGTATAACTAAATAAAATCATTAACCCTTTAAAAACAAATGCTTATGTAGAAAAACTGCAAATTACATGAATCTTGAGACACAAAAGCACAAGAGTATTATGAAAAACAAATATATCTAATTTATTTATGGAATACAAAAAAATTTATTTACTAATCATTATATGCCTCTTTTCCGTAAGAGTTTCCGCACAAAGCGGTACGGAAAAGATTAGTTTATCTTTCAAAAATATACCTTTGAAAGAGGCCATGGAAAAAATTGAAAAGGCCTCGGGGTATACTTTCTTTTATGATGCAACTCAAACAAATGTGGAACAAACCGTCAGTCTGACTGCCCAAAATGAAGAAATCCGCCTGGCGCTTCGGAAGATGTTCAATCCCACTAATTTGACTTTCAGATTTTCAAAGAAACAAATCGTATTGACTCTGAAAGTAACTGAAACGACAAAGAAGGGAGCTGACAAGACCATTACCGGTCTTGTGACGGATGAAACGGGCGAGCCAGTCATCGGAGCGACAATTACGGTAAAAGGTACCATCAATGGCGTGTTGACCGACATAGACGGTAAATACACCATCAAGACAAGAGAAGGAGATGTGTTGGAGTACCGTTACATTGGTTACAATAGTGTGGAGCAAAAGGTGAAAGACAAAAATACTATCAACGTAGCTATGTCTGAATCTAATGTCAGCCTGGACGATGTCGT
>ULTJ01025447.1_pt1 | contig 10274 bp, 7 predicted proteins | sample 1957491 | NCBI WGS metagenome assembly ULTJ01 (sample SAMEA4835731, study PRJEB28245) | human gut metagenome | biome: gut microbiome; material: fecal sample | place: Denmark | collected 2008 | reverse complement strand
TTACGATGAATCGTTCTCTATCCCGTTCTTTATACGCTATCCCGGCAAACTGAAACCGGGTGTGAACGATCTGATGTTAGGAGCTACTGATATCATGCCGACTTTGCTGGGTATGATGAACCTTGATACTAAACTTCCCAAAACGGTGAAAGGGAAAGACTACTCACAAGGTATCCTCACGGGTAAATATAAAAAAGTAAAGAAACCTGTCTCTCAGTTTTTCTATCAGCAGAGGGAGAAAGGCGTACGCACCGACCGCTACTCGTATGTGGTGACAAAGGATGGTGGCTATCAGCTTTTCGACAACTTGAAAGACCCCTATCAGATGCATTCCTTGAAGATGGAGGAAATTCCTGCCAAGCAGGCGAAGTTACTGAAGAAGGAACTCGGCAACTGGCTGAAAGTATCGGAAGACAAATGGGTGAAAGAGCAGAAATTCTCTGATAGGATAACCTATTAAAACAAATGATATCATGAAAAAACTAATATTACTGACTTTCGCGCTCTTGTGCGCCGCTTCCACATTTGCCTATACGGAACGTGACCTGCTTCAGAAACAAGCGGATGTGAACCGCCTGAAGGATATATTGGTAATGAACCAACAATGGGTCACTTATCCCGATTATTCAGACCGTAACGGTTGGGATACATTCTTGGGAACATTCAAGGATGAATATATTCGTCGTGGGGAAAAGTTACTCAATTATCAATGGCAGGTGGTGAAAGCCACCGATTACCTCGCCTTTGAACGTACCGGTGACCGCTCGATGATGGAAAAACCTTTCGGGGCGAATAATAATGCCATTGCCGGTCTATTGATGGCGGAACTTGCCGAAGGTAAAGGACGTTTTCTCGACCAGTTGATAAACGGCGTATTCCATGCCTGCGAAATGACTTCATGGGCGCTTGCCGCCCACCTCATCACGCAGCCCTCTTCCCGTTCTTTGCCTACTTACGACTATCCCCTTATCGACCTTACTTCCGGTGATCTTGGCGGACTATTGTCGTGGACTTATTATTTCATGCACGATTCGTTCGATAAGGTGAATCCGGAAATCTCACGCCGCTTGCGCCATGAACTGCAAGTCCGTATTCTTGACCCGTACATGAACAACGATTCGTTCTGGTGGATGGCACGCAATTACAAAGGACGCATGCTCAATAACTGGAATCCTTGGTGCAACAGTAATGCCCTGATGTGTTTCATGCTCCTTGAGAATAACCGCGACACGCTGGCTGAAGCCGTACATCTCACGATGGAATCGGTAGATAAATTCCTGAACTACATCAAAGCCGACGGCGCTTGCGAAGAAGGCCCGTCATACTGGGGACATGCCGCCGGAAAAACACTGGATTATCTGGAACTTCTCTCTGACATCACCGGAGGAAAAGTCAGTATTTTCCGGGAGCCGATGATAAGAAACATGGGTGAGTATATTTCGCGCTCATATATAGGAAACGGGTGGGTAGTGAATTTTGCCGATGCCTCGGCACGCGGTGGCGGTGAGACTTATCTCATTTACCGTTTCGGCAAGGATGTGGATAGCGATGAATTGAAAAGCTTTGCCGCTCTGATGCGTAAACCGTCTTCTGTGCCCTCGAACGGCAGGGATGTCTTCCGTACCTTGGCTTCTATTGCCATTGCCAAGGAGTTGCAGCAAGCGGAACCCCGTCATGAGAACCGCGCTTTCACGTGGTATCCTGAAACTGAGTTTTGTTATCTTTCTACTAAAGAGGGGTTATTCTTTGCGGCTAAAGGGGGACATAATGACGAAAGCCATAATCACAATGATGTAGGTACGTGTTCGGTGTGGTTCAATCAGACACCGATACTGATAGATGCGGGAGTGGGGACGTATACCCGCCAGACATTCAGTGGCGAGCGTTATTCTATTTGGACGATGCAGAGCGACTATCATAATCTGCCTATGATAAACGGAGTTCCTGAGAAGAACGGTAAAAACTATAAAGCGACCGAAGTAAAAGTATCCAAGAATAGCTTTTCCGCCAATATAGCGACTGCCTATCCCAAGAAAGCGAAAGTGAAGGAGTGGATACGTTCCTACAAAGTCAAAGGGAACCAAGTTCAAATCAATGATGCGTTTGATTTGGAAGAATCGGTCGCTCCCAATATCATTAATTTCATGACATGGGGAAAAGTGGACAATCCGGAAAAGGGTAAAGTTTACATTCAGGCAAATGATGTGAAAGCTCAGTTGCTGTATGATGCAAACAAGTTTGAATTGAACGTTGAGCCTAAAGAATTGACTGACCCTAAACTGTCGAAGGTATGGGGAAAGACTATTTACAGGTTATCATTCAAGGCTAAACAACAATCCGATAAGGGAAGTTATGCATTCACCCTAAAGGAAGTTATACATTCACGATAAAGAATTTATGATAAGTTGTTCTATTTATAACCGGTTGGCACCAACGGTGGCATTACTTTCCGTTCCCTGCCTGTATGCCTCTTTCGCGCAAGCCCAAGAGAAGAAAAACGTGTTATTTATCATAGTGGATGATTTGCGCCCTGAACTGGGATGTTATGGTAGCGAAGCGGTTATTACGCCCAACATAGACGGGCTGGCGACCCAATCGGTTGTTTTTCAGAATGCTTATTGCAACGTGCCCGTCAGCGGAGCTTCCCGTTCCAGCTTGCTTACCGGGGTCTATCCGGATATAACCAAAAAACGTTTTGTGGATGCCGAAACTTGGTCTCAAAAAGACTTGCCGGGCGTTACCACCCTTCCGCAGGCTTTTAAGAACGACGGATACTATACGATGTCCGTAGGCAAAGTGTTCCACCACTATAATGACCGGACAGATAGTTGGAATGAAGCTCCCTGGATTGTAAGTCCTGCCAGTGGAGACTGGGCGTTGTACAACAAATGGCATGTGTGGAAAAATGAGATACCTGAAGAAGAACTGCATCCCAAAAGTCATAGAGGCCCCTATTGCGAAGGGGCGGATGTGCCGGACAGCTGCTATGAAGACAACAAAATAGCTAAGAAAGCAGTGGCGGAATTAGGTAGATTGAAAGAAATGCATCAACCTTTCTTTCTGGCGGTAGGTTTTCGTAAACCTCATTTGCCGTTCATTGCTCCCAAGAAGTATTGGGATTTATATCAACGTAAAAACATCAAGATAGCGGATAACCGTTATCGTTCCGAGAACCTGCCGGAGCAAGTTCAAAACTCCCGTGAGATTTTTCAATATACCCATGTCGGCAATACCTCTGCCGAGGACTTCCATCGTGAAGCGCGCCATGCTTATTACGCCTGCGTCAGCTTCATAGATGCGCAAGTCGGTATCGTGCTTGATGAACTGAAACGTCTGGACTTGGCAGACAACACCATTGTCGTTCTTTTGGGTGATCATGGCTGGCACTTGGGCGAACATGACTTTTGGGGTAAACACACTTTATTCAATCAGGCTACCCACGCCCCTTTCATGGTACGATATCCGGGCGGTGGGCATGGAAACAGTCAGAGCATCGTGGAATTTGTGGATATTTATCCATCTTTATGCGACGCTTGCGGTGTTTCCCAACCCGGACATTTACAAGGAAGAAGTTTCCTGCCTACTCTGAAAAATCCGAAGAAAAAGCATCGCAATTATGCCTTTATACAATGGGGAAAAGGAGTCAATCTGGTGACATCGGAGTATAGCTATGCACAGTGGTATGATGCTTCCCAAAACATTGTAGCCGAAATGCTGTTCGACCACCGGAATGACCCGGAAGAGAATATAAACGTTGCCGGTGAAAAAAAGTACCGTAATCTGATTAAACGGTTTAAAAGTGATATAAAGAAAGAGTGGGAAGAAGTTATACCTTTGCAATAGATGCCAAAGAGGTTTTGATTAAATGGAAAAATACATATCATGAAAACTACTAAAATTTACATGCTTGCAGTAACCTTTTTCCTGCCTGCATTTATTTCAGCGCAGAATGTAATTCCCGAGCCTGCGGAATATCGTCCTGCAAAAGGGCAGTTTACACTGACTGCTGCCGAAAGTAAAGCGTTTCAAGCGCAGAATATTCTTCCCGGAAGAGTGGTAGAACGCGTATCATCGGGAAGTACCACCAATGCCGATGAAGCTTACCGCCTGGAGATTACTCCCGATTCGGTTTTTATCCAGTCGGCTACTGCTTCCGGTGCATTTCGTGCGGAGGAAACTTTAAAGCAACTCCTTCGCTCAGGAAAAGGTACGGCGAAAGCCTGTGTCATCAATGACGCGCCTCGTTATGGTTGGCGTGGCTTCATGCTCGATGAAAGTCGCCATTTCTTTGGAAAAGAGAAAGTCAAACAACTACTCGATATCATGGCTTCCCTCCGTCTGAATGTTTTTCATTGGCATCTGACGGATGAGCCGGGTTGGCGCATTGAAATCAAGAAATACCCTTTGTTGACAAAGATTGGTGCAAAAGGCAATTGGCATGACCCCGATGCGCCTGCCGCTTTCTATACGCAGGAAGATATCAAAGAGGTGGTTGCTTATGCTGCCGCACGTCATATTATGGTAGTGCCGGAGTTTGATATGCCCGGACATGCCGCTGCTGTTTGCCGTGCTTATCCTGAATTGTCCGGCGGTGGTGAAGGCCGGTGGAAAGGTTTTACTTTTCATCCCTGCAAGGAAGAAACTTTCCGTTTCATCAGTGACGTACTGGATGAACTTGTCACCTTGTTTCCTTCCCCTTACATCCATATTGGTGGTGACGAAGTGCATTTCGGTAATCAGAGTTGGTTTACCGACCCGCAGATACAGCAATTTATCAAGGACAACCAATTGTTGAATGAAACTGGGTTGGAACAGCATTTTGTGCGCCGTGTAGCGGATATCGTAGCTTCAAAGGGTAAAACCATGATTGGCTGGGATGAAATTGTAGATGCCGGTGTGTCACCGGACAAAGCCGTGGTGATGTGGTGGCGTCACGACCGTCGCCATCAGTTGCTGAAGGCGTTGGAAGCGGGCTACCGTGTCATAATGACCCCGCGTCGTCCCATGTACGGTGATTTTGTACAATATCCCACACACACCGTCGGTCGCTACTGGGATGGATACAATCCCATTGTCGATGTCTTTTCTTTCCCGCAACCGGTGGAACATCTGTTTAAAGGCTACGAAAAGCAAATTATGGGTATGCAATTCTCCCTCTGGACCGAGCGTGTTGCCGATGTGAAACGGTTGGACTTTATGGTCTTCCCGCGTCTCGTCGCTCTTGCCGAGGCAGCCTGGACGCCTGCCGTTCGCAAAGATTATAGTCGTTTTATGCGGCGGTTGCCTTCTTTCCTGCGTTGGCTCGATACCAAAGGCATTTACTATTTCGATCCGTTTGCTCCTGAAAGACGGCCGGAACCCGGTGCACCCGAGAAAGAAGATGTGTTGCAGAACGGATAATAATACAATATGAATGGTAATATACCAATAAACCACCTCTTCTATAATAAGTTTTCCAAGTAAAAACATCCGTCCGCAGAAAAGATACTTTACTTCTTTGTTTGTCTCCGATTGGTTGACATATCAACCAATCGGAGACTGTTTTTGTAAAATATTTGATAATTGAGCTTTATTTTTGTTTTTAGTAAAATGGAATTAATCTGTAAATCATTTCTATCTTAGCAGAGCTTTAGTGACAATATGTGCTGAAAGATGTTTTTATTTTACTTCTTTTTCCTTTTGCATGGTTCGGGCGGAAAGGAGCCGGAAGTGATAAAACTGCTTTCCACATCTTTGAGCATGTGGATGTTTTTAGTGTTAATCCTGGCCGAAAGAGGAAGGCTATAGGCCTATTTGTGAATTCTCATGTTGCACATTGGAAAACTTATCAGGCAGAAAATGGAGGAGCAGCATCAGACGGTAGTTTGGCTTGCCAGGCGTCTATCTTGCAGTCGGACGAATGTATATAAGATTTTCGAGAAATACTCGATAGATACCGAGATGCTTGCTAAGATTTCCATTATTCTGGATTTCGATTTCTTCGATCTTTATTCGGAGGAGATGAGAAGGAGCAAAGCAAACAAATGACATTACTTGGAGATTCGTAAAGTGCGCTAACGAACAGATTGTCCCCGATTGATTGACATGTCAACCAATCGGGGACTCTTTCTGTAGAGGTACCTCTTCCGAAAGGTTTACCTTTGTTGCGAAATTTAAATAGAATTAATCAATAATCATTTAATAGTCATTTAATTTAAAAAAAGTATGAAAACAATGAAGTATTTGTCAATGTTGCTGATGATAGTAGCAATGAGTGTTTGTATGGTTGGTTGCGGAGACGACGATGATAAGGATCAGGTAACAGATTTTGCAGGCCAGATAGCAGGTGTTTACACTGGCAGACTTACCGAGAATAATACGGTGATTGAAGATGCTTATGTCGTTTCAGTTACCAAAATTTCGTCTACGGTTGTCAGTGTTGCCGCTGATTTTTATAATGACGGAATAAGAAACTATAACGTGGCATATTCTAACGGACAATTTATGCTTACGAGCGAAACTTCCTCTAATATTACTATTTCCATAATGGGAAAATCCATGAGTATCAGTTTCTTGAATGCTAAGGGCACTATTACTACCTTTAGTGGAAAAAGAGATTAATATACATCTTTTTTCATAAATAATCGGGAGCACTTTTTTGTTCCCGATTTCTTGTTTTTACGAAAATATGCGCATTACCCTACGATACATAATAGCGTGCCTTTGCTCAATTGTACTATTTTACAGTTGCAGTAATGATGACGATACTGAGGAGGATGTTTATTTTAACTTATCATCTTCTACTGTCACAGTATCCAGTGAAAATAGTGTCAGGGAAATATCAATAGAAACAAATTCGGCTTGGAATATCCCGTCGGAACTTCCCGGTTGGTTATCCATTACTCCGAAAAGTGGTTCTGCCGGTCAATTTGCTATACAATTACACATTTCGCGCAATGAGTCAGCCGAACCACGTTCATGCGACATTATTTTTTCTTATGCCGATGACAGGAAAACTCTGTCGGTAGCACAGAAAGCTGTGGAAAACTTACGGTTTTCTTTTAAAGACTATCAGATAGAGGCTGAAGATACGGTACTTACAATTGGCGTAGAACGTAATGTAGGTTATGGCATTGAACTGATTCATGGTTCGGATGCCTGGGCTGAAGTAGAGGGCTACTCTGGAAATGCCGAAGGCACTGTTGCCGATGATATATGGGCAAAGGATTTCAAGTTGCACATCAAGGAAAATCTGACTGGAGAGGTGCGCAATACCTGTATCGTAATCTACAATAAGCACTATGAACTGTCAGATACACTTTGTGTGGCGCAGAAAGATGGAATAAAAATACACTATGACGGGGCATGGGAACAGTTGCAGGCGGCACAAAGCGGTAGTGTCAACCTCATTGTCATGGGTGATGGTTTTATCCGGAAAGATATGACCTTGGGTGGAACCTATGAGCAAGTTATGCGCCAAGCTGTCGATAACTTCTTCTCAATAGAGCCTTATACTACTTACCGTGATTATTTCAATGTCTATATGGTAGCGGCGGAATCGGAAGAAGCGGGCGTTGGTGAAAAAGGAGGTGTGAAGTCGGTACGTAATAAGTTTGGCACAGCTTTCGGCAGCGGTACGGAAATAGTGTGCAATTCGGACTTGATATTGGAATATGCTCACAAAGTAAAAGAACTTCCTTCAGACCGTCCCCTTTCAGTGATAGTTGTGCTGAACAGTACCAAATACGCAGGCACTACCTATATGTATTCTAATGGAAATTCCATCGCTTTATGCCCCATGAGCGCAAAAGATTCACCAAACGACTTTGAAGGACTGGTACACCACGAAGCGGGTGGACATGGTTTCGGCTTCCTCTGCGATGAATATGTTTATTATGACCGGAACATTCCCGAGGATGAAAAACGAAATATAAAGGAATGGCAGAAACTCGACTTCCAGATGAACCTTGATTTTACAGATAACCTTTCTGCCATTTTGTGGAAAGATTTCATCGGACAGCCCGGCTATGAGCCGGTAGGCGCTTTCGAAGGAGGTTCACAATATCAATATGGCGTATGGCGCCCGGAAAAGAATAGCTGCATGAACAATAATATTCCTTATTTTAATGTTCAGAGCCGCTGGAACATCGTCCGTCGTATCATGAAGTTGTCCGGTATGGATATCTCTGTCCGTGAATTTATGGAAAAAGATAAACCGGTATATCCTTCGGAAGCTGTAATCACCCGTGCCGCCTCAGATTTTATTCCTTTGGGTAATCCCGTTTGGATTAAATAAACTGCCGCAGTTCCATCTATCTGTCACACTCCACCACATGATAAAGTGTACCGTATCGTGTACGCTTAGAGGGAATTTCGTGCTTTTGCAATATCCTTCCGAATACATTTACCCTCTTGGCTGACAATGGAATAGCGCTATTCCCGCTTTTCCGGAAAGCGGACCGACGGTCAGTTCTATGATGCCGTTGTAGGCTTTCATTTGCCCGGTACCGTCCGTTTTACGGAACTCGGCGGCGGGTATCACTTTGGTGAGGCGGTCTGCTTCGGTGCAACGCTTGTCGGGCAATGCATATTTCAGATGTTCGCGAAATGCAGATACCGGTTTAGTCTTCGTCTCTGTCTTGATTTTCTGTAGGAATGTGTCTAAGTCTGTCGTGCTTAGTGTCAGGTTCCCATCTTTTTCTCTTAGTTGGGTTATTTTCATTGTCTTTTTTTAGTAGAAACTTAGCAAAATCGCATGTTTCCGGACTACTAAGATACGATTTTTGTGTCCCTAATGCAACAAATACGGCTTATTTATTTGCGTAAAATGTATGGTTACCGTTGTTTTTCCCCTTGGAAACAAAGTGTTCTCTATATTGAAACAAGTTGTTTTGTTAAGCGGAACAAAGTGTTTTCTTCATTGAAACAGATAGTTTCACCCAATAGAACAAATAGTTTTTCTATATTAAAACAACTTGTTTTTACTGTATGAAACAAAGTGTTCAGTGTTGAGAACTAAACAGATAGCTTATTTTTGCTAAGTAGGAGTGTTGATGCTTTATGGAAATGAGAAGTGTGTGACAGATAGGTATATGATAAAAGTATCTATCACACCTATCTGTCACACTGCAATATCTTGTTTATCAGTGTGATATGGCATGAAGTGTGATAGCGTGACAGATAAATTTTAAAAAATAACTCTATGTAGATAAAATAGGATGTTGAGCGAGTGTCAGTAAAAACTTTAAAAAAGGAATCAAAATAGTTTCTTATAATCTTCGGATAAAATATCGTCACAGTGTTCAGATACTTGTTTGATGATTGATAATCCTTTTTTCTTAGGGATACGGATACAATACGTTAAAAACCATACGACGGAACATTTCATCAACTTGAAGAGGGTCTTATGTGAGGAAGCCGGTAAGATGAAGCAGCAAAATATTTACCTTGCTACAGTTTGAATTCAGGAACAGTAATTTCGCACCGGCGGGCTATTTCATTTATTTATTAACTTCATTACGTCTTCGCTTTCTGTTTTTGTTTCGGTTGATAGTGTCAAGCTCTTCCATCGTATTATAAAGCGGTTCCGCTAGTAATTCTTTAATTGCCTTGGAGTAACCTAATGCTTTTGCCAGTGCCACATACGAAGCTAAAGAAATGGTGTGCTTCTGCTCGAATTTCGCGATTGTAGGCGCGGGAATTCCACTCAACGTAGCTAAGGCATTTCTTGACAGACCTTTTTCCAGTTGTCATGCTGGGCGAAGTCGAAGCATCTACTCTCTTGATATATAAAAGGGAGGAGATCCTTCGACAGGCTCAGGATGACAGATAGAGTTACTGCTAATAAGGATAGCATTACTATAATAAAAACAGCGTTACTGCTATTTAAGAAAAAAATCCGCGTCATCCGCTCAATCCGCGTCAAGAAAATCAGAAGCACAGCGCAGCCTTAAAATCCGTGTCATCCGCGCCCAAAAAATAAAACCCTCTGTGTCCTCCGTGGTGAAAACTAACTTCCCAGAGTTCCGATATGGATAACTTCTAATCGGGCATGTAATCAAAGTACCCAAAGTCCGCCACTCCCTTTGACGCCGCATCACTTGCCACGGCATACAGGCCCAACAGGATACCGGTAAAGCCGCCTGCGGTTTCTGTACTGATGTAGCGGGTATTTATCTTTCCTAATTCCCGGAAGTTCTTTCCATCTGTGGCATATTCAAAGGTGTAAAGCTCATTGTTGCCTTTCACACGGAGTTGTACTTCTTTGTTTGATGGAAGAATGACTTCTTTTTCGG
>ULTJ01034802.1_pt1 | contig 10301 bp, 5 predicted proteins | sample 1957491 | NCBI WGS metagenome assembly ULTJ01 (sample SAMEA4835731, study PRJEB28245) | human gut metagenome | biome: gut microbiome; material: fecal sample | place: Denmark | collected 2008 | reverse complement strand
TCGATACGACGGATATAATTGGCTTGTTGTTCCATAATATTCAAGTTTAATCAAGGCAAATATAAACAAATCATACGATAAAAGACTACCTTTGCAACCGTTTTCTCTATTTGATTGTTAATGATATCAGAGATATGGTAAAATAAATAGTATCAACATGGACAAAAGTAAGAACCTGTATGGTCATTTGTTTGCGCTTACAGCAAACGTTATGTGGGGATTAATGTCTCCCATCGGTAAGTCGGCTCTTCAAGAGTTTTCTCCAATTTCTGTCACTACATTCCGCATGGTGGGGGCAGCAGCCGCTTTCTGGATCCTTTCCATGTTTTGCAAACAGGAACATGTGAATCATCAAGATATGCTGAAAATCTTCTTTGCTTCACTGTTTGCGCTAGTATTCAATCAAGGAGTGTTTATCTTCGGACTTTCTATGACTTCTCCTATTGATGCTTCTATCGTAACTACCACTCTACCGATTGTAACAATGGTTGTAGCGGCCATTTACTTGAAAGAACCTATTACCAATAAGAAAGTACTGGGAATTTTTATAGGTGCTATGGGAGCGCTCATTCTCATTATGAGTAGCCAGGCAGGAAGCAACGGAAATGGAAGCCTGATTGGCGACTTGCTTTGTCTCGTTGCGCAAATCAGTTTTTCCATATACCTGACTGTATTCAAAGGATTGTCTCAACGATATTCGGCAGTAACGATTAATAAATGGATGTTCATATATGCTTCAATGTGTTACATTCCGTTCTCCTATTATGATATTTCTACGATTCAATGGACTTCTGTTTCCACTGTCGCCATTCTACAGGTACTTTATGTCGTATTAGGAGGTAGCTTCCTCGCGTATCTCTGCATTATGACTGCACAGAGGCTGCTCCGTCCTACGGTAGTCAGTATGTACAATTATATGCAACCGATCGTGGCTACGATTGCGGCAATCGCGATGGGTATCGGAAGTTTCGGCTGGGAGAAAGGAATCGCTATCGCGCTCGTATTCCTGGGAGTATATATTGTGACTCAAAGTAAATCAAGAGCTGATCTTGAAAAAGCAGAAAAGCCTCATTAATAGTACAAGCGGGTAGAAAGACTGACGTTTCCTACCCGCTTATGCTAAATGTATTCTTTAAGAATCAGAATCTTATTATCATTTAAAGTCTTATTTCAAATCCTCAAAATAAGTATCGAGCAAGCTTCTTGCAGCTATAAACGAAGTCAGGTTGCCTTTCAATACCTGCTGTTCTTTTTCTAAGAGCATTGTTTCAATCTTCGGATTATGATAAAAGCTGTCACGAAGTTGTTCATTGATGCTTTCATACATCCAATATTTACTTTGCTCGTTGCGGCGATATTCAAAATAGCCGTTTTCTTTCACGAAGTCAATGTATTCGTAAATCATATCCCAGACCTCCTTCACTCCCAGGTTATAAAAACCGGAGTAAGTCAATACTTTGGGAATCCATCCGGATTCAGGCGCAGGAAACAGATGCAATGCATTACGGAATTGAGTGGCAGCCAACTTGGCACGTTCCAGATTATCTCCATCGGCCTTATTGATAACGATACCATCCGCCATCTCCATAATACCACGCTTAATCCCTTGCAGTTCATCGCCCGTACCGGACAACTGAATCAACAGGAAGAAATCAACCATCGAGTGAACAGCCGTTTCGCTCTGTCCCACTCCTACGGTCTCCACAAAAATCTTATCGAATCCGGCAGCTTCACAAAGAATAATCGTCTCACGTGTTTTGCGTGCCACTCCTCCCAAAGAACCGGCTGACGGACTAGGGCGGATAAACGATTTAGGATGCACGGAAAGCTGCTCCATACGCGTTTTATCCCCTAAGATACTGCCTTTACTACGCTCACTACTAGGGTCGATGGCCAATACCGCCAGTTTGCCCCCCTTTTCGAGCACGTGCAGACCGAATACATCTATGGATGTACTCTTTCCCGCACCGGGAACGCCGCTGATACCAATCCGGATCGAATTACCGGAAAATGGCAGACACTTCTCTATGATTTCCTGTGAGACAGCCTGATGTTCAGGCTTTACGCTTTCAACCAATGTCACAGCCTGACTCAATATGGTGACATCACCTTTTACGATACCTTCTACAAACTCTGCTACTGAAAGTTGGCGTTTCTTAGGTTTCCGCTTTAAGTAGGGATTCACAGATGAGGGTTGCTCAATGCCTTTATTGACAACAAGCCCCTTATATTCTTCACTATTTTCAGGATGTTCCATAATCATAGGATTTAGCGTTTGATATTGATTTCAACTTTCGGGCGTAACGGATCATTTGTTATCATCAGGATACGTAAATGATGCTTCTTATTACCTACGTCACGCTTACGAATAGTTACTTTGAGCTTCGTCATTCCATCCGGAGGAAGGACCGTCTTCTTCAGGCTCACTCCTACCGACGAATTGAATACCTGCAACTTACTGATGACTAACGGAGTCTTTCCGGAATTGGCTATCAATATATCATGGCTTACCTTATTCTTCTTTATCAACGGGATACTAAGATCAATATCCGTTTCCGAAATGTGCATGGCAGGAGCGTTCAAAGAATCTTTTTCCGTCATACGAGAGAAGTCGGGAAGAAGAATGGCCGAAACCGGTATTTCATTATCTTCGCTCACCTTATCACCGGAGAAACGGGAAAGGTAGACAGAAGCCTGTGTCAATCCGTAATCTTTTAGCTGGCTCGCATCCAGCGTCAGTTTGATAGTTCCCTTCTTGCCTTTCAACAAGACTTTGGGTTCCGCTTCCATTTTCAGATAAGGAGGCAGATGCATCAATACCGGTTCGTATGGACGATCGGACAGATTTACGACACTAAACGTAAGAGTCGGTTCTTCACCACGATGGGCATCCGGAAAGGCAAATTCGTTCCGGTCCAAACGAATGGAACCGATAGCATAAGGATGTGTCTTCGTAAAATCAGTAACTTCCTGCACTACCTCGCCTACAAATTTCAAATAGACAAGGCTGGGTTGTGCATTACTATAAATACCCACAGTTTTCTCAAAATGTCCGAGTGCCTTCGCATCAAAAGTAGCACTAACCGTTCCTTTCTCACCGGGAGCGATGGGCGTTTTCGTCCAACTGGCAACGGAACAGGCACAAGAAGTGGTAACATTGGTCAATACCAAAGGCTTGTCTCCGGTATTCGTAATGGTATACTCCACATTTACAGGATGTTTCCATTCTATCTGCCCGAAGTTATGTGTCTCTTTATTGGAAGAAAGACGAGGTTGGGCAATGACAGACAAAGTAATAATAAAAAGGGTAATTATAAAGGATATACTGCGTTTCATGCTCTACATATTATATTTGGAGCACAAATGTAGGAGTTTTCAATGAGAAAAGGAACGGATTGAAAGGATTATTAAGGGTAGATGGTAAAGAATGCCGGTTACATCCATCAAAAATGTAACCGGCACTGATTGGCACTTGATTCAAAATACAATTTGTCTATCCGGACAAATACAACCGGCCTTCAAGTGTAAATCATTTTATCGTCATTTTCATCGAAGCGGAGTGAGAAACATATTCGGGTGCATATGCACTTTGGATGGTTGCCAGTCCGGTTTCATACATTCCGGCACGACTGATACGATAGCTATATTCAAGAACATAAACACCTTTGCCCAATCCATCGAAGAAGAAATTGGTTGAAGCATCTTTGATATCGACATAATAACCGAAACCGTTGTTCCAGCGATAACCGGATAACGTACCGATAGGTTCGAAACAGGCGGCACGCTGGTCTTTCAATTGGATGAAATCCATCGGACGATCCAAACGGACCGTAAGGCGTGAAACGACTTTATCTCCTACAGCCAACTCCGTAGCGGCTGTTATCGGTTGTAGCTGACGAACATTATTCACCAAACGCTCCACATACAGTTTCTTCTCTACACTCAGTTCGTTACCTTGCTGTTTCACTTGATCGATATCTTCCTGATACTGTGCATAGACTGCTCCCCAGGCGATACCGGCATCCCGTTTTTCGACAGTTATCTTACGGGCATCCACCACTTTCTTGTCAGTGAAAGTCTTTTTAATGTAGCCCAATCCGGGAACAATCGTTTTGGCAGGAGCCAAAGTTTCCAATACCTCATTAGCAACAGTAATACGTACATCACCTTGATTATCGAGCAGATTGACACCACGTTGCAACAGGGCAAAAACCGCATTTACCGTAGTCACCGGAGAATCCCATGCCTGCGTTTGCTTCTGCTTCAAGAGCCAGAGTTTCATCTCTTCCACCGTAGAGGAGTCGCCGGATACAAGTTCAAGAGCTTCCATTACCGTGACATGGGCCGGGATCTGTAAACCGCCCCAAGTATAAGGATTCTCATTGAAAGCAAAGAACATTCCCTGTTCGTCCGTCTTTGTCAAGAACTCTTTCAAAGAAGCAATAAAATTCAATGCTTCCTGCTTCCTTCCGGCTTTATCCAGCACAATGGCGGCAAGTGCCTTATTAGTCATGGAACGGCTGGTCAGCGTCTCCCCTACTTTCGACAAGAAGTAATTGTAAGCGGTCTGATTATCGGCAAGCGGCATTTTTTCACCGGAAATAGCAACAAGGTAGAGATACTTCAACGCCTCATCGGAGAGCCCTTTTACCTTTTCTCCGTTTTTCTCTGCTTTACGGATATTCTTATACTCTTCCAACGCTTCTTTATTCAGAAAACTGAAAGCAGAACGCTGCATCGTCAAGGCATCCCCTTCCAGCGGTTTACCGGTAAGCAAAGCGAGACGGGCATTCAATTCGACAATAAAGTTCGTGATAAATCGACTACCGTTCATACCTTTATACCATGCCCACGAACCATCGGACTGCTGAAGCTCTTTTAACCGAGTCAAGGCAGCAATATTGTTATTACGAATGTTGTTCAGATCGAATAAAGTAGCGATGCGCTTTTTCTGTTCTTCTTCCGTCCGGGCCTCCATCACCCAAGGAGATTCAGACAACAAGATGTTCTTCACCTCCTGATTCTTTTGCAAATTACTGAGGAAAGTCTCCTTCGTTCCGCCTTGCAACTTCCAACTATCGAACACGGCTTTGATGCGTGGCTGTGAATTCATTATATAGGCAGCCAACGTATTCGCATAATAAGCGGCAGCCCAAGAGATGGCATTATTGTTCTCGGGCATACCCAACGATGGTAATGCCTGTATGGCGTACCAAGCCGGATTACCTGTAAACTCGATAGTCAGACGACGGTCGGTAGCCGATTTGCTGTGATTATTGAATAACTTATCGAGCGGGAAAGTACGTGTTTCTTCTCCGCGAACAGGCATGGCCACAGTCTCCACCAAATCCGCTTTATTGCTAAGTACGGGTAAGAGGTGCTGCTCGCCGTCACTGAACGAACCACCGTCGGCAATCATACGGCAACCCAATACATCGTATTTATCGGTAACAATAAAAAGGAAACTCACTCCCGTGCTACGTCCTGCTTCTACAGAGAACTTTTGTTTCTGCGTACTGATCACCTTTTCCGTCATCGGGTCAAAAAGAATAAAGCTAACCGTTCCGGAAATATTCTTTCCGGTAAGGTTTGCCACAGAAGCGGCTACAGAAGTTTTATCTCCCACGCGGACGAAACGCGGCAAGTTCGGAGTCAGCATAAAGTCCTTACTGGTCACAGCAGTAGCATCGATCATACCTGTCATCATTCCTTTGGTATGCGCATATCCCCGGAAATTCCAACGGGTAAGGCTCTGCGGCATGGTGAAAGAGAAAGAAACTTCCCCTTGCTCATTGGTACGAAGTTGCGGATAGAAGAAAGCGGTCTCGGCAAAATTGGTACGCAATTCTTCGGTAGCCCCAGGAAGGGTTTCTCCCGCTCCGGTATCCCTGTCGGCATCAGCCGTTTCGGCATATTCAACATCGGCTTTATCGCTGATGACGATAGACATACCCGCCTCGGCTTTCGCCATTCCGCGTACTTTTGCGCTTCCAACAACCGTTGCGTTCTGTCGATAATTACAAAGGGGTATCATTTCCTCTTCGAAAACCAGATTACTGACGTAATTGAATGGAAGCACGAAGTGGTCGTATGCCATCGGATCTACCTTCAGGCTCTTGGAAGGGAACCAATAATTATAAGAGTTCATTCCCCAATAACCATCCATCCAGCGTGTTCCGGGCACAGAAAGGTTGTATCCGATTCTCAGGCTCTGATTATTTTTCCATATCTTATCCAGCGAAGCGTCATACATGGTAGCCAACATTTCAGCTGCGGCCGGCATTCCTTGCGGGGTTTTGACAGTCAGCTTCCACTCTTCTTCCTGTCCCGGACGCAGTTTATCACGGAATACCTCCCATTTCATTGTCAATGTTTTATCCGGCAAGCGTTTCGTCATTCTTACCGTCTGCTGATTTACGGAACCATCCTTCACAAAGCAGAAAGTAGCGGAAAGCCCGTTGCCATACGATTCTTTATAAGGATATTCAAAACGCTCAATTGAATCGGACAAACGAAGCACCTTGCTTTCCAGCATCCGGTTACCACTGAACAGATTCATCATCACATACGCGTCTTTCTTGGAAGTTCCGAAATAGAACACAGCCGGATGAGCGGCATCAAACGAGGTATTTTCTGCATAATACCAGATCGCCTTGTCTACCGGAGGGCGCTTATCTTTGATCGAGAAGAGTATGACTTCCTCTTCGCCCGTCACTTCACGACCCTGATCATCTTTGGCAGACATAACCAACAGATATTCTCCCGACGGCACAGAAGTCCATCCCGGAAGAAGCGTCTCTTTATTGGAAACAAACGTACCCGTATAAGCCGGAGTGCCTTTCATCACCTCTTCGGACTTCGCACCACCGACTACGGGATAAAGTTTGTAGTTACCCTCTACACTAACGGGCTGGCCATCAAGATTGGTAGCTTTAAAAGTCAGCTTGATGGAGTCTTCCTTGCAAACAGGATTCTGTATCTCGGCTCCCAGTAGCATTGAACGGTTTCCGACTCCTAAACTGTAAGTGGAAGCCTGCGTCTCTCCCGCCACATTCGTAACCGTCGCTTGAATCTGGAAAACATAATATCCCATATCGAACCCTTTATCACCACTCAAGGATACCGGAATCGTGAATTGTCCGTCTTCATTCAGTGAAACGGTGCCCGATGCAATAGGTTCAGCGCCCAACTGCGCTCCTTGCCAGCCAAAACGCATAAAACGGGTAACTGTATAATTCAAAGGCAAATCCTGCAATGACACACCACTAAAGGTGGCTACCGTTCCTTTCACATCGATTTTATCACCCAAGCTATACGACCCGGTCATCTTATCAAAAGTTATATCGAAAGTAGGTCGCTTATACTCTTCCACGCGGATAGTGGTCATTCCTTCATCGGTAGTTAGTGTGAACGTACCGTTCAAGCAAACGGACGGCAAAGTGAATTCCGTAGCAAAGGAACCGAACTCATTGGTACGAAGCTCTTTCTTTCCAACCTCCTGCCGATTGGCATCGGTAAACGTCAACGTATAAGTGCGATTGACAATGACATTAGCTGTATCCAGTTCCTGCTCATAAGCAATACCTTTCACATATACGGTTTGCCCCGGTCGATAAAGAGAACGGTCCGTCAGAAGTTTCACCGAATTCACCGGTTTCTTATCCGTGTAGTAATTATAACTACCGCCATAAATACCTTGCAAGGGCATTGCGGTATCATCGCCTTTGGTAGCGACTAAATAGCGGTATTCACGTTTATAGGGGAATGTTGCCTTTCCTTCGGAATCAGTAGTAAACTCCGTCAATTTCTTTTCATCGTTTGTATAAAGAGTGACAACGGCACCTTCCACAGGCTGTCCGCTCATACAGTCGAGGACAACCACTTCGTATTGGTCTCCCGGCAAACGAAGTGTCAATACCTTAAAACGGGTAACACTCAGCTTGCTTTCACTATTTTCCCGTGCCTTGGCATCGGGTACGATACGCATCACATATTCTCCGATTGCCGGAGCTTTCAACGTAAATACAGTATCCTGATTCTGATAATTCTGAGGACGCAATAAAGAATAATGCTGTTCGGCCACCCGCTTTTTCGATTGGTATAATTGCACCGTAAAACCATCTATATTCTTATGGTTCACCATCAACTTCATATCAGTATCCGGATAAACAACCTGGTCGGCACGTACATACAAAGCCGGATTCAAAATCTCCTGTTTCAAATTCTTTAAGGCATTGATGCGTTTATAGTCCGGATAAAGCCTGATAGCCTCATCACAAATCTGCAAAGCCATCACCTGTTGCTGTTTTTCCACAGCATAGCGGGCTTTGGCCAGATAAACCTCAGCACAGACATCATGCGATTTAAAATCAGCTTTCAGTTTATCGAGGCCGGCCAGATAAGGATCTTGAGTCAACCCGATTAAATTCTGTGGTGCCCGATAAGGCACAAAGGTAGGATCCGAATTCCGTTTCCAGTTCAGATAATCGAGTTTGCAGAGCACATAACCATCATCCATACCGGCTTTTTCATAAGCATCGAGCATACCTAAATAAACGTTTTCAACCGATGTCTGTACAACAGAATCTTTATCCAATCCCATTACATTGTTCAAAGCATCCACCCCTCTGCTACCCAGCAAATGAAGCATATCATGATGATAGTATTCACTGGTATCTCCGAGTTTCACAAAAGGAATATAAATGCGCGAAGAGGTATTCAACAGCAATCCCGTATCCTGCAAAGAACCGGCTGTATATTTCATCACCTGTTGCACGAACATATTACTGCTCCATTCCCGTATATCGGAGGAGGGAGCTTCGTCTACAATATTCGTCCGCTGACGAATCTGCCAGCGATTGCTGGATGCATAATCTGCATAAATACCGGCTATCAGGGAATTCAAAACAGCACGGTCCATCGGTTTATCCGTTGTTTCCGCCCACTGTTCCAAACCTTTCAAACTTACATAAAAGCTATCGGGAGTCAACGTTTCGCGGTATTTCATCCGCCACGTATACGCCTTCAACATCTGTGGAGAGTTTCTCTCTGTTTCCGCTTTTTTATAAATTCGATCTGTCAGTTGGATCACTGTTTGTGGCAAACTCTTCTGTTCAGCCTGCTCCACCTGTTTCCATAACTTGTCAAATGTTTGAGCTTTTGCCCAAGGTGCTATCCCTAAAGAGAGCAATACCATCATACAAATCTGCTTTATTCTCATACGTTCAAAGTTTAAGTCCTTTTATATTAAGAACAAAGAAAGAGAATAAAGTTTAAAGAAAAGCATTTTTTAGCTTAAATTTAATGACCTGTATACTATAAACACACGATTTTTCAAAATCATATCTGCCCCTAAATCCTAATAGGTTCAAACTATCACCTCATTTTAGTTCAATATGAATAAAAAGAACTTTCACATTTAGTAAAGACCAAACTACTGTCTTAACCGCCAGTTTACCATATTCTCCAAGCTTCAAGAACTCTATATATCGTCTGTATTTATCTGATAATCATCATCTATTAAAACGTGGTTATAATTTCTTAACATACACTGTTCCAAATTATAATCGTTCGTCTTATAGAGTTCTTCAATTCTTAAATCACCGGTCAGTCTTTTTTCTATGACATTTTCAAATTTTAAAATATCACAAAAATTATTCCTTATATATCCTTTACTAAATATGAGACAGATATATTTTATCTGCTGTGTATACTCAGAAGTTAAATCCTCTTCCCAACCAAAAGGTATATGGATGACTTGCACACACCAGTATAAGAATCCCTAAATAAAAACTTTTTACTTTATTTTTATTCATTCCACAATTCGTCAAACTTCTCCTTTTTAAAAACCTTCTGTAGTCTTTCATTTGCCATAACATGTTTACGGATCGCATCCAACACATCTGTCTCTCTCACTTTAAGCGTAATGTGCACAGTATATCTACCGTCTTTCTCTTTCACCGGAATTTCTTCCGCAATAGCTATATTCTTTAGAATAACTTGAGCAGCTATTTTACTTTCATTGATAAATTCCTCTTTCAATACATCATTTCCCAAATCTTCCGTCAGATAAGATTGGCTGACACTGGTTATTTTTCCATTGATCTGAGTAGCCAATTCACCTTTGGTGTTGAGTAATGCTTTCTGTTTGGCAATCATCAAAGATGCCGAAGTAGCACATTGATGTGCTACGAAAAAGCCCTCTTCCTGGTCTTGCGCTTGCAACGATAGACATAAGAAAAGAGCTAATAATAAAGGACCTACATATTTCATTTTCTTAATGATTATCTATTATTAAATCG
>ULTJ01030431.1_pt1 | contig 10305 bp, 9 predicted proteins | sample 1957491 | NCBI WGS metagenome assembly ULTJ01 (sample SAMEA4835731, study PRJEB28245) | human gut metagenome | biome: gut microbiome; material: fecal sample | place: Denmark | collected 2008 | reverse complement strand
CAAGCCGCAACAATAGTAGTCAGCACAATGCCCCAAAACATACGCCAGCGGTATTTCTTCAGAAACGAATAAAACCATTTCATCGGTGTCATTTTTCTTGTCCTCCTTTTTCTGTTCATGTACTCTTTTTCTTCTGTTTTTCGTAATTGTTAATGCTTACACCTAGTGTGCTGACCTATTCATATTTAGCTAAATAACAACATGCCAGTACACTAGTGTATTGCCAACTCTGTCATTTGCACATAGCTTTATATCTAATATCAAGTTTGCCGGTAAACAATAACTTACGAAAGTTTCTACAGTATAGCACAGCAGACATATAGATAATATAATAAACATATAAAAAAATTGCATAAACCTATCATATATCAAAATCATATAATACTATTTTAAGCCGCAAAGATACTATTTTGCTTTATTTTTTGCTATCTTTATCACAGACTTATATTATTGAAAAAATCGTTTATATGTTATATAATATCTGCAAACAAAATCAGTGCAAACTAACATTTTCACACCTCATTATTTTTAGTATTATGATGCACGGAGCAACAACATATAGAAATATAACAATTCGTGACAGCAATTTAGGTAAAGAATATTTTCCCAAACATCATATCACTTCTGATAAAACGGCATAACACCAAAGAACGGAGAATCACTATGGAAAAAAACATTAAAAATCTTTATGAATACTGCGATGGACTTAACTCACCTATAGAGGCCTTTTTGCATACCTCGATACCGGACAACTTCCCAATCCTCCCACACTGGCACTATTTTTTTGAAATTATTCATATATTAAACGGAAATGTAGAAGTTACCTGCAATGAAAATGTTTATAATCTTACTCCGGGCGACATTATTATCTTCTGTCCGAAACATATACATTCAATTTATGAAACACCAGCCGAAGCCAGTGCCCCAACAACTGAAACAGATATTTTAACTTTCAGTAATTTATTTGCAAACAGTCCTTCTGGCAATAAATATGTGTCAAACAATAATATTTCCATCGCCAAAAAAGGTCTTTCTTTAAGTAAAAAAGCCTGTTTAAGTCCGCTTTCAACCGATGAAATACATCCTAAGATTGACAAAAAACACGGTTCTATCCAGCCTGTTCCCGACAAAACAATATTATCGAAAAGCTGTAATATACGCTATCAGGTATTAAAATTTGACCTTAACTTTCTTCATATATCAGGCAACTACAAATCAAGATTTTTAAATATGATGAATGTTGCTTATGAACAAAATCCGGAAAATATATTTTTTTCAAAAGAGGATTTAAAAAACTATCAGATTTACGAACTCTTTGAACAATGCATTGAAGAAATAAAAACAAGACAATATGGATACGATACACTCATCGGCACAAATATCGCAAAACTCCTTACATATCTGAGCCGTATATGGATATCAAAAGGCATAGCTGTAGACGAGAAAATACTCTGTGCATCAGCCCCTGACAATCCATTTGACAACATCACGGAATATATTGACCGACATTACAATGAGCAGCTTCAAGTAAAAGAACTAGCAAAGATGTGTAATATGAGTTACTCAAACTTTGCCCGTTCATTCAGACAGCTTTATAACCAGTCATGCAAGGAATATATAGAATTTATACGGCTTAATCGTGTAGCAGACCTGCTTATATATACCGACCTTGACTTAAATTATATAAGTCAGGAAACAGGATTTTCGGATTGCAGCCATCTGATACGCTCGTTTAAACAGTGGAAAGGAATGACCCCTAAGGTCTGGAGGAGAGAATATGGAAATTCATGAGAGATTATGATATACTTGTCTAGTTAGTTGTCCCACCTATACCTGGCAACAGGCATAGGTGTTTAAATGAATAAATCATATCTTTTTGCCTATGCCACATTATATCATATGCAAAAAGGTTATGCAATATACATATACCAGAAACGAGGCACATTATGAACTACTTAAAAAATTTTTACGGTCATCTCAGTACAATTCTACACCACAAAAATCTTGTAAGACATTACTGCTTTAAAGCAGGTCTTTACAAGCAAGGGATCATGCACGACTGGTCTAAATATAATCCGATAGAATTTTTTGCAGGTGTAAAATATTATCAGGGTGGCAAAAGAAGCCCAAACTTTGCTGAAAAAGAAGATAAAAAATATTCTTCAGCATGGCTTCACCACAAAGGACGCAACAAACATCATTTTGAATACTGGATAGATTTCGCAATAAACCCAAGAGACGGTCTTGTCGGTATGCCTATGCCTACAAGATATGTACTCGAAATGTTCTGTGACCGGATTTCCGCAAGCAAAAACTATAATCGTGACACCTACAATGACTCTTTCCCATTGGCATACTATAACAAAAATAAAGATTATTATGTAATGCATCCTAACACACGGGAATTGCTCGAAAAACTGCTGTCTATGCTTGCTGATGAGGGCGAAGAAGCAACTTTTAAGTACATTAGGGAAAATATTGACTGGAAGAAATCGAATAAGTATTGAAATTAAAACAGTAAAAATGAGAAATATTTTTTGAAGAAAAGTAAAAATATTAAAAGTAAAAAATTAAAATTTAGAAAAAATCGGGGAATAATAATTTATTAGTTAAAGGTGGATATGTTGTTATCCACCTTATAAGCAAAAATTAAAGCATAAAGTCTGTCATGTCGTTATCTTTACCCCAAAAATCTTTTTCAAGCCATTTTTCCTGTCTGCTTTTAAAGACAATAACCGAGTCAAGATTTTTATCTATATGAGGTTTTAATTCATTTTGCATTTTCGTTAATTGAACTTTTGAAATCTCACCTTCAAATACCGAATTTTGTATATGTGACAGATATTTTTTACATATCTTAAAAACAGACCTCCATCTTTTTGCCCCTTTATCTTCTAGACTTATATCATATACCAAAACTACATACATTTTTTACCACCATATTTTAAACCCTTCATATTCTTTTTCTCCAATTATGTGCTTTATCAATTTATATAATTCTAGACGAATTAAATATTGATAAGAAACCTGTCGTCCTAATTCCTTATGTTTAATTGTCTTTTTTAATGAATTTTCAAGTTCCCTCACAATCAGCTTTGATGCTTCTTTTTTCAAATGTAAAAAATTTAACTCCTGCGTAAAACTTTCTTCTGTAATCTGTTGTCTATTTAACAATGAAAAAATCAATCTGTCACCTATTAAAGGTTTAAAAACTTCAGATATATCTAGACACAACGAATAACGTCTTACACCAGGCTCATGCAAATAACTGATTGTCGGATTTAACTGTGTATGATAAACCTCGCTCAATGTTTTTGAATAAATCAATGAATTTACATATGATATCAACGAATTTATCATATTATCAGGTGGGTGCATTACTCTTTTTTCAAACTTTATTTCCTGATTTACTATAACATTCCATGCCGCATAATATTGTTGTCTTATATTTCCCTCAATACCCATAAGTTCATTTATCGTATTTGTCTTTTCAATCTGTTTCCGCAGTCCATCTATTTCATTCATCCATTTTGAAACATCTTTACCTCTGCCATTATAATATCTTAAATTTCTATATATATTGAAAGTTGCCGCATCTATGATTTTTTGAGCAATTTTCAGTCTTTTCACACTATCCTGATAGTACTCCACCTGATTAACCAATAACTGTCCGGCAAGCAATGATTCTCTCGGATAATAACTTCCCGTATAAAAATTATAATAATTAAAAAAGTGAATCGGAATACCATACTGAGAAATATAATTTAAAAACGCTGTATTAAATGACATTTCTGACATAACATAAATATCTGAAATCCGCTCTATAGGAATATCTCTTTTTTCTCCCTCATATGTGCGAAATTGCAATGTATTATCTTTTCTTTTAATTTCACCATCATTGTAAACATAAAAACTTTGCTTCATAGACACACCCCCCTCAAATTAAACACAAATCACGATATGCACATTTTGAACACAACTTTGTTTTCTTCATAATTGGCGGTCTTTTTTCCTTTTTAATTTTAACAATATCTTCAATTACAAATTGTAGCTGATTTTCGTCATCTTTTGATAATTCAACCATAACATTTTCTTTTAACAATGGATAATCAATTTTTGCCTTTAATCCATCTACTCCACGCTTTTTTAAATAATACAGATAATATTTAACTTGCCATATTCCTGCCTGCTCTATTGACTTACTTTTTTTAATCTCATGTAACTCACGATGTTCTTTTATAAAATCTATATTAATCTCTCCATTAATCTGAATGTGTTTCTCACTTCTTCCATAACTTGTCTCATCCAAAATCTTTCCAAGCTGCACATCCTCATTACCTGATTCCATATTAATTTCATGACAAAAATACCACAATTTACGCTTACACACAAAATAATAATAAATCATTACTCCTGTTATTCTTTCTTCCATACATTTTTCTCCTTCCATGCTTAATATTTGGCAGTTGATATTCCACTATGTTTCTATTAAATTGGTAATGGTGCAAAAAATTCAGTTGCAGAAGCCATAGGCTTTACATTCCATTATGTTTCTATTAAATCTTTGTTGAGTGTGAAGAAATCCTTTTTGTTGAGTTCTTTACATTACAATATGTATCTATTAATCCAAAAGTAAAATTATCCGAATATCTTTCGTGACTCAACTTTACATCCCATTATGTTCCTATTAAATCTCGTTTACCCGTGCAGATGATTTATCAGAAAAAACATACATTTACATCCCATTATGTTCCTATTAAATCCTTTATAGGTTCTCGTCATGATGGAGCAAATCATATATTTACATCCCATTATGTTCCTATTAAATCTGCGTTTAAAACTCTTGCTATGTCCCGTGCCACACTCTTTACATCCCATTATGTTCCTATTAAATCCTTGACCTGTAAAATTTGTTACTGTTAAAAAACAGTACTTTACATCCCATTATGTTCCTATTAAATCCTTGACCTGTAAAATTTGTTACTGTTAAAAAACAGTACTTTACATCCCATTATGTTCCTATTAAATCCTTGACCTGTAAAATTTGTTACTGTTAAAAAACAGTACTTTACATCCCATTATGTTCCTATTAAATCCAATAACAGGTTCATCTTCTAAAGTAGAACAATCTATCTTTACATCCCATTATGTTCCTATTAAATCCGGTCTTACAGGTGCGGCAATGGCTGTCAAAAAATACTTTACATCCCATTATGTTCCTATTAAATCTGTATAGCTGAATATTATTCCCAATAAAATAAACCTTTACATCCCATTATGTTCCTATTAAATCTATAGACTTTTCTCCTCTCATTTTAATGACAATGTCCTTTACATCCCATTATGTTCCTATTAAATCGACACTTCTACACTTATCAAATCATTTCTAATGACTTTACATCCCATTATGTTCCTATTAAATCCACTTTCAGTACTTAAGCGTGGAAAAGTGAGTGGTTTCTTTACATCCCATTATGTTCCTATTAAATCCATGCGGGACATAACGCTCCGCATAAGTGTGGAGCCTTTACATCCCATTATGTTCCTATTAAATCTATAATTTTGTACGCTCAAACGGAATAAGTGAGGGTACTTTACATCCCATTATGTTCCTATTAAATCGGGAGGGATTGCCGAACTCCATCCGTTCGACTTTTCTTTACATCCCATTATGTTCCTATTAAATCTAAAAATGCGTTGCGTGTCAGCGGGTTCTCGATGACTTTACATCCCATTATGTTCCTATTAAATCGCGGAAGAAAGAGATACATGGCACACAAATAGAACCTTTACATCCCATTATGTTCCTATTAAATCGAATACGCAGGCAGACGATGAAACATATTCATTTATTTCTTTACATCCCATTATGTTCCTATTAAATCTACAGAAACAAGCACAAAAACAAGTAAAAACCAACCTTTACATCCCATTATGTTCCTATTAAATCGTTACAATGATAATACAGGACTCGGACTTTTAAATACTTTACATCCCATTATGTTCCTATTAAATCTTTGTCAATCCTTTAATTTTTCAAACCAATCGCTAACCTTTACATCCCATTATGTTCCTATTAAATCTGCTTAACAATCCTAGTCCTGTATTGTCGTTATAACACTTTACATCCCATTATGTTCCTATTAAATCAATGCATCTCAAACAGCTAATATACCGATTTTTAGACTTTACATCCCATTATGTTCCTATTAAATCACAACTCTTACAGGCAAAATGACAGGATATAAGATCTTTACATCCCATTATGTTCCTATTAAATCATAAATAATTCTTTGTTTATAAAGCATACTCTATAAGCTTTACATCCCATTATGTTCCTATTAAATCCATAATGTATGATACCGTCAACAGGATTGTAAACCTTTACATCCCATTATGTTCCTATTAAATCTTTTTTTCAAAGGTATGGCTATGCTTACAATAAAATCTTTACATCCCATTATGTTCCTATTAAATCGGTATGTTTTAATGTATTGACCTTTAAAAAATGAATGCTTTACATCCCATTATGTTCCTATTAAATCGGCTTGAAGTTTGATAGCAGTCTTGGTTCAACAGACAGCTTTACATCCCATTATGTTCCTATTAAATCCCATACCTATATAATACTCTATTTTCTACGATTTTCAACCTCCTTTTTGTCTACCCCCGAAAAAACAAGTCAAGTAGATGTTCGCAATCTGCTCAATTACTTGCTCACAACGCTTCTCACACCACACGAATCAATGGATTGTCAACTCTCCCACAAAAATGCACTTTCTTAGGTCGACAATAGCACAGCAATCATTTCTAAACTACTATATCTCTTAGTACCTTTTGCACTTCAACAGATTGTATTAACATACGCATTTTCATAATTCCTGATTTGATATTTGGTTGTCCACATCTGATACTGTCTTTATGTTCTGAAATGCAACAATCCTTATGCCAACATTCCCCCATTTCTTTTCCTTTTATCGACCACATTTCATTTTCTGTTAATTCCCCAGCTAATGATTTCATTACCCTTTCCGTAGAAAACCTCTTAAATCCTGCTAAGTATTTTAAAGTTTTCTCGTCTTGTATTTTCGATAAATTAATATGGTGATTTTCTATTGTTTTCAGTATTTCCATACGCATCTTTACCTTATCCTTTTTACCAGTCCCTGTCCATTCCACAAGTTTATCAAAAGTTAAAATCAAATATTCAAAGCAAATCATATCAAGTATTACAATGTGGCTATCCGATTTGGCAGCATATGTTCTGAGTAATCTGTATTTATTCCGAATATCCTGATTATCAACCACATAGTCAAATGCAATATAATATATATTATTATCATTAGCATCTATATGTGATACTGCATCTAATATCCCCTGATTGCTCCCTTTGCTTTCTACCTCTAATTCGCCACCAAAGAAAAGCTCATTTGCCAACTGCCAAAAATATAATCCTGCACCTGTATCCTCTGTCCATAAATATTTCATTTTATTCCCCATTTCTACACACACTATAACTCATCTTGAAGTGTTATTTTATTGTCATCAAGCTGCAATATTTTAAAACTTTTATCTGATACATTCAAGCCATCACAATTTCTTGAAAAAAGCATATACTGATTAGAAAACTCAAAATTAATAAATCTTCTTATATCATCGTCAATCAGAATGTCTGCATTATCAATAACAATAAAACAATCCCTGCATTTTTTCAGATTTTCTTTCATATTCTCTGATTTGTAATTAAACAATTTTATTGCATTATATTCCTCTGTCAACTTAAGATCCTCAAGTATTTCATATAACACTGTTTTCCCTGTTCCACTGTCTCCGCCAACCAGTGTTATTCTATCATCAAAAAATAATTCATACGAAAATGGAGCTGCTTTAAATGAAATATTTTTATAAATCATCTTTTTCCCTCCTCTCATATTCCTTACTCCACCATGCACTATATCCTGCACTCCCTGTCACAATCTCATCACCATTAAACCTGATTTTTGTATTATCCGAAACATAAACAAAACTTGGTCTTGACATATATATCTTAATATTATCCATCTCAAATATTATTTTTAGTACATTAGGTCCACATTCCTCTACACATACAACTTTATCCGGATGTTTTATAATATTTAACAAAGTTTTGCATCCTGATGATAAATTTCTGATTGTTCCCAAACCGAACTTTGTCTGAATATGCTTGTCTGGTGTTAATACAGCATCATCCGCCTGCTTGATAAGATTTATATCTCTTTCTGTCATCTCCTCATTACAGGTGTTTAAATTAAAGTAGAGGTCGTTTTGTATTATCCAGTCCTCACAATTTTTCTTATCTGTATATATATCTATCATTTATATCCCTCCATTTTATTCTGTCATATAATCAATCGGATATTCACAATCTGCTCTGCTACTTCCTTGATAGTGTTAAAGTATGTTTCCCTCTCTCTCCGTTTTCGATAACCCGATACCTTTTCCCGTCTCCTCATCAAAATCGTACACAAAATCTGTACGATGTATATCCGTTTTTTCGATAACGCCTTCTATACCTTCCTTTGAATATTTATTATATATAGTTACACTTAAAGTCAATTCATCAAGCTTTGTTTTTAATATTTCTTTGGCTTCTCTCCCTAAATGTCTATCGTATATTTCACTCTGATACTTTTCTATTAAATCCTCATTTTCATTGTAAATTTTATCAGGCATCACAGACACACTCTCTATCATTCTGAATTTTTTCTTACCATCCATTTTACTCAGTTCGTTCACAGATAGTTTCTGAAAATATTCAAGATATGCTTCTATTTCTTTATAATATTCAGTATTTACTATTTTTTCCGTATCGTAAACTTCGTTGATATAATTTATTTTCTGTTCTTCAGTAAATAGCTGATTCTCATAATCGCCCATACATTCCCAAGAACGCTCAAATAAATCCCGATAATATATTCCTGTGTTGTTAATTCTGTTTTTTACTTGTCTTTTTGCATTTTCTGTTTTATAAATTTTTATATTAGGTTTTGACGGAATATATCTACCTTTTCTATTGCAGCGTCCCATACGCTGTAACAAACTGTCTGCGGTACACATTTCCGTATAAAGTATATCAAAGTCTATATCCAGACTCGCCTCTACAATCTGTGTTGTCACCCATATACCTATGCTTTCTCTGTTTTCCGAAAACTGCATTATATTTTTTTCAAGCATTTTTCTGTGTTTTTTAATATATCTTGCATGTAACGAATATACATTGTCCGTATATTCTTCCAACAAACGATATGTTTCTTGTGCTTTTTTTACAGTGTTGCATATAACAAGCACTTTTTTTGTTTTTGATTCCTCTGCGATTTCTTCCAGATTAAATTCCTGTTCATATAACTTTATCATATGTCTCTGCATCACATTTTCTGCCGAAAAATCTTCAAAACAATATGTCTCATTTTTTATCAATCCATATTTGTTCATAAAATCAAGCAATACCGGTGGGAGTGTTGCTGTCATAATAGCAAATTTTCCTCCCATCTGTGAAATCGTTTTTAAACCATATATAAGTGCCGCAACAATTCTTGGTTCATATGACTGTATTTCATCTATTATAACCTTTGAATATTTCAATGTTGCTGCCATTATTTCTGTTCCCAATGCTTTATACACAAATAAAAACAACTGGTCTACAGTAGATATTGTTAATGGTGCACTAAACATTTTTGTCTTTTCAAACTTTTCTTTTGCAGACTTTTCCTCCGCATCTTTCTCCTGTTCATCAGCAGATTCCTCTATATACTTTTGCAAACTCTCAGAGTGAAGCAACGCAGCATCTTTAAAATTATATTCCTCCCGTATTCTTTTATATATTGCATTTGAAGACACTTTAAGCGGCAATGTATAAAACCCCTTTTCTCCGTTAAGCCAATATAAGGCTGCTTCTGTTTTTCCCGAACCTGTAGGTGCGATTATGACAACATTGCTGTCCGCTTTTTCTCTCATATACTTCTGAACCGCTCTCATATTTTTTCCATATCTTTTATCAATATTATTTATCAGTATCTTCTTTTCAAAATCAACCTTTTCCTCGGATTCAATTTTTCCACTGCTTACTGTCCAGTCAAATTTATTTAGCATTCCTTTTATAAGCATATATTCTTGCCATATATCCTCATTTATCACAACATTAGGATATGCTTTTGAGTTGACAAAAAGGAGTTCCCTGCCTCGATTTCTCATACTGGTTTTCCATTCACTTGCTTTGCAAAATTCATTAAAACAATCTTTAAAATATTTTTCTGAAAACTCTCTTAT
>ULTJ01040316.1_pt1 | contig 10317 bp, 11 predicted proteins | sample 1957491 | NCBI WGS metagenome assembly ULTJ01 (sample SAMEA4835731, study PRJEB28245) | human gut metagenome | biome: gut microbiome; material: fecal sample | place: Denmark | collected 2008 | reverse complement strand
AGGCGAGGAGGGGGCTTTCCGCTCGCCCCCTCCACCCCTTCGGGCTGCACACCCATGTTTCTTGGATTTTATCGGAAGTTTTATGGTTAGTTTCCCTATCGTTTTCCCAACCAACACAATAAACCTGTTACATGGGCGTGCGCTGCGAAGGGGTCAAGGGGGCGATCGCAGACTTCGTCTGTTTCTATTGCCCCCTTGTCGCGTCCGCAGACGCGAAACCTCCGCGCCGCAGACAAATTCTATTTTATTGAATAAACTCAATTCAAAAAAGGAGCTGACCACCCTGATGCAACAGGAATCCAAAGCGCACCGTCTTTGGACGCTCTTTTCTTCCATGCTCCTCATCAGCACCTTCACTTTCGGCGGCGGATTCGTCATCGTGTCGCTGATGAAGAAGAAATTCGTTGATGAGCTGCATTACCTGACCGAAGAGGAAATGCTGGACATGACCGCCCTGGCGCAGACCGCACCGGGCGCGATTGCCGTCAACGGCGCCATCCTCGTTGGGCGGCGCATCGCCGGGATTCCGGGGCTGATCGTCGCGGTGCTGGCGACAATTCTGCCGCCGATTGTCATCATCAGCATCATCTCTATGATGTACGCCGCGTTCGCCGAGAACGAATGGGTACGCGCGGTGCTGACGGGGATGCAGTCGGGCGTGGCGGCGGTCATCTGCGACGTAACGGCAAATCTTGGCGGCAAGGTCGTGCAGTCGAAGGATTGGCTGAATCTGCTGCTGATGGCGGGCGCGTTCGTGGCATCCGCTGTCTTTCACGTCAACGTCATCGTAGTCATCCTCGTCGCGGCGGCGATTGGTGTTATCCGGGCGCTGCTGGCGCGAAAGGGGGGCGTATCCGCATGATGGTGCTGTTCCTCGTCTTTTTCCAAATCGGGCTGTTCAGTGTCGGCGGCGGATATGCTGCCATGCCGCTGATTCAGTCGCTGGTCGTGGAATCGCACGGCTGGCTGACGATGGCAGAATTTACGAACCTAATGACGATTGCCGAGATGACCCCCGGCCCGATTGCGGTCAACTCCGCGACATTCGTCGGGATGCGCTGCGCCGGACTACCGGGGGCGCTCGTCGCGACGTTCGGGTGCATCGCGCCGTCGCTGATTCTCGTCACGCTTCTTTCCTATTTGTATGGGCGATTTCGTTCCGGGCAAACGATGCAGAACGTGCTGGGCGCGCTGCGTCCCGTGGTCGTCGCGCTGATTGCGTCGGCGGCGCTGAGCATCGTGCAGGTCGCGGCGGTGAAATCGGGCGGCGGCGTGTCCATCGTCGGCATTGTGCTGATGGTCGCGGCGTTCCTCGTCCTGCGCTGGAAGAAATGGAACCCAATTCTGGTGATGCTGCTCTGCGGCGTCGGCGGCGCGGCGGCGCACGCGGTCGGCTGGCTGTAACGAAAATCTTCCGAAACCATTTGTCCGCCCTTGACAGGGATTGGTGCGTGTGCTATACTCCAAACTGAAGCAGTTAGTTGCGATTAACCAATTAGGAGACATACGCGCATGAATATCCTGTGCATCCTGCTTGCCCTGGGCATCATCGGCCACGCCATCAACATGTACTGCGACCGCATCCTGAGTATCTTCCCCAACGGCACGCTGAAACTTGCCAACTACAGCAAGCTGAAGGATGGCGACTACGCCGCGAAGCTGATGGAGGGCGTTTCGCCAAGTGTGCCGATGCGTTCAGGCGTGCTGGGCGTGTTTGCCATCGTGCTGGAGTTCTGCGGATACGCGGCACTGGCGGCGTATGCGTACCAGAAAGCCCCGGTGTACGGCGCAATTCTGTTCGCGGGCACGACGTTCGCGTGCATCGTCAGCTCCGCGTATCACTTGAAGTGCGGGCTGGTGGAGTACATGTTCCTCAAATACGGGCGGGACGAACGTGCCAAGGGCATGATGCTTGACCTGATGGGCAGCGGCGCATCCCTGCGCCTGTGTTCTTTGGGAATGATTACGTTCTACATCACGCTGATGGTTGCTATCATCACCGGCGCGATTGGCTTCCCAATTTGGGCGCTCGTGTTCACGATTCTCCCGATTTTCATCGTCATGTTCCCCCTGCAAATCGTCGGCACGCTGCATATCGCCGCGATGGTGTCAATGCTTGGCTGGATGTTCCTGATTTAACCGCAAAAGGACTGCTGCGCGGGCACTTTTCTCCGCTCACAGTCCTTTTTCTGCGTTCGCCCTCACTCGCGCGGATTTTTTGCAAAAATCACGAAAAGTCCCTTGACAAACGCCCCGATTCGCGCTATAATAATCAATGTTGCGGATGACCCGCCGCAATGTGAACTTCATATGGAGAGTTGGCTGAGTGGTCTAAGGCGCACGACTGGAAATCGTGTGTGGGCTTATACCCCACCTAGGGTTCAAATCCCTAACTCTCCGCCAGATTAGCATCGGTTCGATAGAATCGGTGCTTTTCTTTTGCCCTCGCAGCGAATCCTTCCCCAGTCACCCAAAGTGCCTCTCTAATAAAAAGTGCGTACTTGCGCCCATATCAGAAATGGTGTATTCTTTACAAGATAACCCTTTTCCCGAACGACCCACCTTGGAGGAACCCATGAGGAAACTGATTTCCCTGCTGGTGATGATTTTGCTGCTGCTGTCCGCTGCGCTGGCGGAAGTGAGCACCCCGACCTGCGCCACCGTGACGCTTACGACCGGCAGCGTTCACGGCGGATTTCATCGCGAAGATGCATGAGGTTTTCCCGGACTACGCGGGCGAAAACCATCTGGAAATGACGGCGGGATTCCTGTTCCCGGCGGAGTAAGCAGCAGACAAAAAACAGGCTGTTCGAGCGTTTTGCCCGGACAGTCTGTTTTTTGTCAGTATCCTGCTTTCTGCAATTCGTCCAGCAGTGCGCACTTGCGTTTGTAGTCCCTGCGCCACTGTACAGCAAGGTCAGCAATTATCTGTCTTCCCTCGTCGGTGCCTTTCATGCGTTCCAGCCGCTGGATGATCTCGCAGTAGGTGGCGCGCGACGAAGCACCTTGCATAGCGCGATTCACCATGTCGCGGTAGAGTGCCAGCGTGCGGGCGGAATCCCATGCCATCAGCGGGTCAAAATAGGTACACAGTCCCTCAAAATTGCCATGTTGCTGAATCCGCTGGAGCAGCTGCTCCCACTGTTCAATGGATGCCAGCAGGGGCAGTCGAATGGTGCTTGTCGTCGGCAGTTTCAGCAAACGTTCCGCCTCGTCGCGCCACGCATCGGCGGGAAGCGTCGCTCGAAGCGCATCAATCTGCTCCATGCTGTACTGATTGTACTGCTCAATGTACTGCCGAATCTCCCGCTGCGCAAGGTCAGGCTGATTCGCGCGCTGATAGAGTAAAATCAGCTGTTCGCGGCGCTGCTTGCATGGCATATATTCCCCCGCGAACATCTGCAAATCCGCCTTGACCTGCTCGATGGCTTCCGTCCACTTTTCCGCCGCCATCAGCGTTTTCAGTGTCCGGTCATGCGCATACGGCACATTCCAATGCGAATGCCAGAAGCTGATGATGTCCTCCTGCGAAGCGTGCAGCTGCTGCATCGTTTTTTCACGCTGATTCAGCAGGTTCACCATCGCGCCTCCACCGCGTTCCTGCGCATTCGGCCTCCATTCGGCAATTTTCTCGTCGAGCAGCGCAAGATTCCGCTGATGAATCGCTTCGTCCCACGAATACGAAAACAAGAACGCCAGCGGCGCGGTGAAATACGGCAGCGGCTTCCACGTCCGGAATACAGCGGCGAACCACTCGTACATTGCTGCCTGCTGGTCGGGTGCTGCGATGGCAAGAATCCGCATCCATGCATCGCGGCAAGCGTCTTCGATATCCTCCTGTTCAAGAATTTCATCGGCGGATTCAAACATCATTGCCGTGTCGCAAACGAGTTCAAACGCCAGCATCGCATGTTCCGGTGTCAGCAAATCAGCCAATTCCGCGTCCATCAGCTCCAGCAGTTCCTGAACGGGTGATTCCTCTTCTTCGTCATATTCTTCTTCGTCATATTCCGCGTATTCGTCATACTCGTTTTCGGAATAGCGTTCGGCGGCGTGAAGCGTCTGCGTCAGGGTGCGCTGCCAATTGAGGCGGCGTTCATCCGCACGGACAGGTTCGTCTCCCTTGCACAGCATCAGCCGATTTCGGAGTGCTTCGTCCTTTTTCAGCAGCGGGCGAAGAAAATCCCGAAGCGTTTCAGCGGACAGGCTGTTCAGCTTCTTCTCCCACTCCGGCGCGGGCAATTCCGCTTCCGGCAGATGGGTCGCCGCAAAGAGAACCGCCGCCATATGCTTGCAGTTTGCGCCCTCTTTCGCAAAGGGGCAGGTGCAGGACATGGTTGCCACGGCATCGCCTGCCAGCGTAATCTCAACCCGATACAGCCGCGTGCCTTCTACATCAGCAGTGATTTTTTCCTGCGTGCAGTGCAGATCTTTCACTGCCCCGGCACGCCAGTAATTGCGCCCGCGCGTAATCATCTTCGAGATAAAATTCTCTTTCCAGTCAGTGATGTGCATCGGCATTCCACCTTTTGCAAAACAGGCTGCCCGTTTTTCTCGGACAGCCTGCTTGCTTATTCCTTCGTCTCAATCTCAATGCCGCGTTCTGCCAGCCAGTTCGGCCAGTAGTCGTCGGTGTAGAGCAGTGCCTCGCGGGTGGAGGGCATCGGGGGCAGCGATCCGCCCGTAGCGTAAATCAGCGCGGAAATCGGCAGAACGGTGTAGCCCTGCTCCTCGTAGTAGGTCAGGACAGCATCAAGAATTTCCCAGCTGCGATTCGCGTCGAGATGGCAGAGCAAAATATTGCCGGGCGCGAGCTTGGCGCGCGTCGTACCGTTCTTGATGCACTCTTCCACCGTGTATTTGCCGATGGAGTCCTTCGTGCTCATGTTCCACAGCACGCACTCCATGCCTTCCGCGCGCGAAACGCTGATGACGTTGCTGTTCACGTCCCCGTACGGCGGGCGCATCAGGCGCGGCGAGACACCCAGCGTTTCCGCCATGGTCTCCGCCGGAAAAACGATTTGGCGCATCATGCTGTATGGCCGTTCCTTCGTCAGCTGCGGATGCGTGTTCGTGTGGTCGCCGATTTCATTGCCCGCCGCCAGCACGCGCTTGGATTCCTCCGGGAACGTGCGAACGAAATAGCCCGTCATGAAGAAGGTGATATTCGTGTTGTGCTTCGCCAGCACTTCCAGCACCTGATCGGTGTTCTTGCCGCCGAAACCGCAGTCCATGCCGATGCCGACAAGTTTCCGCTCCGTCTCCACGTTCTTGACGGCGCGCTGTCCCTTCGCAACGACGGTCAGGTAACCGCCATCCGCCACACAGCGGTCGCCCAGCCACACGCTCAGGCGAGTGTATCCCTCCATATCAGCGGTTGGGGTGATGGAGAAGCTCATGTCGCCGCTCGGATTCGACCACTTCGCTTCCGCCAGCACTGTACCCTTGTCATCGCGCAGCTGGAAGGTGTTGTTGCCCTTGACGATGGTGGATGAATTCGTCACCGTCATGCGGACACTCATCTTCTTGCCCACCGTGCCGAAGTTGATGCCCAGATAGAACTGCACGTTCGGCAGGCGCTGGATGGTCAGCGTGTGCTTGCCTGCACCGGTGTAGCCGTCGCCGCTCTGCAGTTCAAAAACGACCTTGCCGCGTTCCTCCACCACCTGCGTCGGAACGGTCAGCGTGGTGCTCTTCTGCCCTGCCGGGATGACCACGGAATACGCGCCATCCAAGCCGTCGCAGGTCAGGGAAACCGTCAGGTCTTTGTCGCTTGCGGGCGACACGTTCAGCTTCAGCGTATAATCATAGCCGCCGTTGATTTGCCCGTTTTTCTCGGCAAAGGTAACTTTCACGCCGTCCGCCAGCGCGACGGACATCAGCAGCGCCAGCATCATGCCCAGCGCACAGAACCATTTTTTCATGTGCAGCCTCCATTGGTCGTCGATCGTTGATATATCTGCTCGGACATACACGTCCACTTCTATTATACCATTGATTGAAAAGGAACACAAGTGCAAAAAACGCCGCTCCGCTTAACCATATTCAGTCAGCGGGGCGGCGCGATGTGTCAGGGGATTACTGCTCTGCCAGCTTGTTCAGCATCTCAACGATGCCGCGGCTGTTCTCCAGCTGATTCTCCATGCCTTCGACAATCTGCTCTTCCGCAGTCGTCTCATCCGCATCCGCGTGCAGGACAACCGGCAGCTGCTTGCCGACGAACTGCTCCGCGAAAGCATCCAGCATTTCCTGCGTCAGACCTTCGATTTCACTTTCCAGCGTCAGCTTCAACTCCGTCACCACATTGTTCGCATCCAGATGCAGTTCAACATCAAGCGTGTATTCGTCCGGCAGCATAGACGTGATGGTGGTGGTAAGAACTCTTCCTTCAGCAGCGGGTTCTTCCGTTGCTTCGGGTTCAGCGGCGGGTTCTTCCGTCGCGTCGGGTTCGGCGGCGGGTTTTTCCGTCGCGTCGGGTTCAGCGGCGGGTTCTTCCGTCGCCTCGGGTTCGGCGGTGGGTTCTTCCGTCGCTTCGGGTTCGGCGGTGGGTTCTTCCGTCACAGCGGGCTCGACAGCGGGTTCTTCCGTCACAGCGGGCTCGACAGCGGGTTCTTCCGTCGCAGCGGGTTCAACAGCGGGTTCTTCCGTCACATCCGGCTCAGCGGCGGGTTCTTCCGTCGCTTCGGGTTCAACAGCGGGTTCTTCCGTCGCAGCGGGCTCGACAGCGGGTTCTTCCGTCACAGCGGGTTCGACAGCGGGTTCTTCCGTCGCGGCGGGCTCGGCGGTGGGTTCTTCCGTCGCTTCGCCGTTCAGCGCGCTCTGCGCCAAGCCAAGGTTCTGCATCAGCTCATCCAGCTGCGCGGACACGTTGTCGAGGTAGCCCTGCGCCGCCGCCTGATTCGCCTTTGCGGTGTCCAGTTCAGCGGTCAGCGTTTCCACCTGCGCCTTGTTCGCTTCGTTTTCGTCGTTCAGGACAACCAGCTGGGCTTCCAGTTCCGCCACCTTTGCGGTGGATTCTTCCAGCACCAGCTGCGCTTCGCGGAGGTCATTCTGCGCGGTGGTCAGTTCCGCCTGCGCCGTCTCCTTGTCGGCAATGGTCTGCTGGAGTTCGGTGTTGCTGGCGGCCAGCTGACCGTTGACCTCATCCAGCTGACTGGACAGGTTATTCGACCGCACGAACAGCGCGACCATCACAATGACCGCCACAACCAGCACGACGATGAGTGCAAACAGGGAAACTTTCTTCTTCTCGCTGTTTTCCGGCGTGTTCTGTGCCGGCGTCTGGGACTTGTTTTCGGACATGGGAACTTCCTCCTTGCTTTGTCAGTCGAATCTCAGGCTGTGAATAAATGCGGCTGGTATACTATTCCCAAATGCGAATGCGCAAGCAGATAGCGCAAGTGAATTGGGGAATAGGCTCACTCCTCTGCCTGCCCAAGGAGCTGCCGTGCGGCGTCCACCTGCGCCTGAAGGGATGAAAGCGTCTTTTGCAGCGTCTCCACCTCTCCGATCAGCTCACTGTCCGGGGTCCGAAGGAAAGCGAGCTGCTGCGTGAGCGTTTCCGCCTGCGCCGCTAATTCCGCATTCTCGCTGCGGAGCGCCTTGCGCTGGGCGCGGAGTTCCTGCTCGCGCGCGGACGCTGCATCCGCTTCGGGCTGCACCGCCTGCAATTGCGCCAGCGTTTCCGGCAGGTCAACGTCGATTTGCGCGCGCTGCGTCTGCTGGAGCTTCAACCGCGCCAGACTTGCATCCAGCTGCAATTGCGTCAGCCGAAGCTGCTCGCCCTGCTGCGCCAGCCGAACCGCCAGCACGCACAGCGCCACGCATACCACACACATCACCGCGACAAAAATGGCGCGGAATCCCTTGGAAACTTTCGGCAGCATGCTGCTTCCTCCTCTTCCAGTCTCGCCAACAGGGAGCCTTTCTATTCATTATTGTAGCATATTCCGGTACAAATTGCAAAGCAAAAGCGCTGAAAAATGCCGTTTGTTCGGCAATTTGTTACAAATCATTCATTTTTTGAGCCGCGTCGGCGAGACTTTTGGCGAGATAGTCCAAATTTTCCTGCCGGCAGACGGTATCGCGGGAAGTGTGGATGCGCCCGGTGATGAGTCCCACCCCCGCGCTGTGGTGGTATGCCGACACACCCACCCCGCACGCGAACCGCCGATAATCGCCCGCGCCTTGCACGCCCGCGCGCCCGAAGAACTGCGTCGACACGCCGGATGCCATTGCGTTTTCTTCGAGGGATTCGCGAACGACGGCGTATTCCGGCTTATCCTGCGCCATTTTCGGGGCGCTGATGACAAACGTGTCGCCATCGCCGACACAGTTGAGGTCGACAAGCAGCTTCATCGTCTGCACTTCGACGTGCTGTGCGCCGTAGCTCTTTGCGCCGCGGCTGCCCGTCTCCTGATGATCAAAGAGGATGAACGCCGTCTTTTCGCGCGCTTCAGGGGACAGGCGCTGCATCGTCTCCAGCAGGGCGGCAATGCCGGATGTGTTGTCATTGACGTTATGCTTGTTCGCCGCGCCGAACATCATCAGCAGCATCAGCGCCAGATAGGCGAAAAAGAACGTCAGAATCAGCAAATCGCCGCTCTTCGTCGCCAGCCCGACCACCGTGCCAATCAGTAGGGAAATCAGCAGCATTCCCAGCAGCACCGCGCCCTGCGCGAGGATATACACCGGGAAATTCCGGGGGATGCGCAGATCGGGCACGCCGATGGTCGCCGCCGTATCGTAGTGGGCGCTGATGAGCAGTTCGGCATTTTGAGGGTCGCCGGCGACGATATTGCGGTGGCGCAGCTTGTCCTTTCGGTTCATGCCGTCCACATAGGGGCGATACCCCATTTCGCGCATCTTCGCCATCACCCACTTCTCGAACGCCCGCTTCTGCGCCGTCGTTTTGCGGATGGGGAACTGCGCGTCGATTTCTTCGCGTATGGTCATGCTTGCTCCTTCCCGACGACCTGCCGGAGGACGGCTTCCACCGTGTCCGCCACGCCCTGCAGGGTGATTTCGTCGTACGTCGTGTCATGTTTGGTATGAATTTTGCTGCGTACCAGCCTACATGCTTTTTCTTGCGGCAGGCGCAGATGCCCACGCCGAGCTTGAAGTGCTTCTGGTCGGAGGAGAAATTGCACTTCTCCATGTTGCCAAGGACGACCGGAATGCCGCTGCTTTTCCGCGCCGTCTCGCCCAGTGCCGGATACTTCTCCCGTGCCGCTTTCGGCACAAGCATCAGCATGGCTTCCCCCACGCCAATGCAGTCCATGTTCAGCACAAGTGTCTCTTTTGCCACCTGCTTATGCGCTTTCGCCAGCCCCGATGCGCCGAGCAGCCCCTTCTCCTCGTTGTCGAACAGCACGAACGCAATTTTCCCCGGCTTTTCCGCCGCGAACGATTCCATCAGCGCCAGCACCCCGCACACGCCCGACGTGTTGTCATTGACGTTGTGCGGATTCGGCACGCCCGCCAGCAGCAGATACATCATCAGGCAGTACAACCCAATCAGCGTCGCTTCCGTGCAGAAGATGCTGCCCGTGAGCTTTTTCACAATCCCCGTCGGTATGAAGATGAACACCACCATCACCAGCGCAATCAGCGCCTGAACGAGGTAAAACATCGGGCGATTCATGGGCAGCATGACATTCGGCAGCCCGACGGTTGCGGGCGTATCGTAATGCGCCGTAACAAGCACTTTCGCCTTGTCCACATCGCCCACGACGATATTGCGGTTCGTGCAGATTGCCTTGTTTTCCTCCATCCTCGCCGTATAGCCCATTTCCTGCGCCTTTTGCAGCACATACTGGCGGAACTGCGCCTTTTGTACCTTGCTTTTGCGCACCGGAAACCGCGCATTGACCTCCTGCATCCAGCGATTCGTATTCATTTTTTCTGTTCCTTTTCCGTGTACGGCACGACCTCCACCACCGTCAGCATGTCTCCCTCGACGACAAAGCGAATATCCACCTCGCCATACGGCACGCCGTACACGCGCTTTCCGTCATGCTGATACGCCGGGCGCGGGTCTTGCGCGAGCAAGCCCATCACGGCGGGCAGGTTCTGCTTGGGAACATACTTTTTGAGCTTCTCCGGAAAATCCACCGTCAGGCGATGGCGTTCGGTCTGCTCGGTGAACCCGCCGATGGCATCCGGCACACTGTCCACATACGGCAGGTACGGCTTGATGTCCACAATTGGCGTGCCGTCCATCAAATCCGCGCCGGAGACGACGAGCGTGATGCGCCCGTTCTCCTCCTCCATGCGAATCAAGCGGACAACCGTCAAACCGATGCGGTTCGGGCGGAA
>ULTJ01044385.1_pt1 | contig 10351 bp, 11 predicted proteins | sample 1957491 | NCBI WGS metagenome assembly ULTJ01 (sample SAMEA4835731, study PRJEB28245) | human gut metagenome | biome: gut microbiome; material: fecal sample | place: Denmark | collected 2008 | reverse complement strand
CTTGGCATCCGTATCATCGGAGAGGTGACGGCAGACAAAGTCCGCATCGTGCAGGATTCCGACTACATTTACCGAGAGGAAGTGGACAAGGCAGCCAAAGCCTACAAAGAAGAAAACGGCAAAGATGCACCTTGGATGCCAAACCAGTATTTTGCGGCATTGACCAACATGCGGTCCGTGGGAGTCATGGGAGATGAGAGAACCTATGATTATGCGGTAGCACTGCGGGCAGTCACAACGGTTGATTTTATGACAGCGGAAAGTGCCCAGATCCCATTTGAGGTGTTGCAGACGGTGATGACCAGGATTATTAATGAGGTTCGCGGAGTGAACCGAGTATTCTATGACCTGACCAGTAAGCCGCCAGGAACGATAGAGTTTGAGTAGTAAACAGAGCTTCATAAATGGCGAAAACAAGCCATTTATGGGGCTTTTTCTTTTATCGTGATACCTATATGATACCTGTTTTGATAGTACCACAGATATTAATGAGTACTAAACAGAAGTGTCATAGGTATTTTCTATTATCACATTTCTTTTTATTTTCAAAAATTATCCCAATTATATGAAGCACCAAAAACTGGTGCAAATTAGTGAAAATACACCAGTGGTGTCACTTCCGTAATTTGTGGGTTGGTTATAGAATTTATCTCACAGAAAGTTTTTAACACACAATGTGCCAGTATTGCCACAATGTTACCTGATGACTCCGACAGTGTTTGTAGAGATATCTTTATTGGTTTAAGTATGGATTAATTGTACTTAAAGATAAAAAAGTCCGTCAGAGAATATGTTTTGACAAAAAAAGTCCATGAGAGAATATTTTACAAATTAGTGATTTGATTTACCATTATAACTGCAAACGATATCATGTCTGGTTACTTAAAAATATAAAAAATCTGCTGATAAGGGATAAAGAATAGAGAGTGATGTTGATAGAATTAAGATGTGATAGAGCAATACATACCGGTAATTGCCGGGGAGAGGAGGTGTATGTGCCATGGAGAAGTTATATTACACAGCAAAAGAGGTTGCTGAGATGCTTGATGTATCGGTATCTCCTGCATACAAAGTAATAAGAGAAGCTAACAGGGAATTATCTTCTAAAGGCTTCTATGTCAGAGCCGGCAGAGTCAGCCGTAAGTATCTTGACAGTAAAGTATATGACTTATGTGATAAGACAGCATAGGAGAAAGGAGCAGTTGTATGGCAGCATACAAGGATGAGGAGAGGGGGACATGGTATGTCTCCTTCCACTACAACGATTGGACAGGTAAAAACAAAAGAAAGCTAAAGCGTGGCTTTCGGACAAGAAAGGAGGCATTGGAGTATGAACAGAAGTTTCTGCTGCAGCAGGCAACAAATCTGGATATGAGGTTTGAGGTCTTCTACAAGCTGTATGAGGAGGACTTAAAGCCAAAGCTGAAGCTTAACACATGGCGTACAAAAAAGCTTTATGAAGCTGGAGAACTAATTGGAATACATCTTTTGGACCATATTATTATTGGAAGGGAAGATGCAAAAGAAACCTATTACAGTATGGCAGAGCATGGATTGTTGAAAGAATGAGTAAAATTGGATATAGTAAATTGTTGGCACGAATATGATTGAAAAAATAAAAGAGAGACTTGAAAAATCAAGTCTCTCAATGTATAATCATCTTAGAAAGGTTATCGGATGCGTTATCCGATTGCCCTCAGTAATATGATATTAACTAAGAAATAGCATCTACTTGGGCGAGTGGGATGCTATTTCTTTTTATTTCGTTTATCTATGTAAGATAGTGCCGCAAATATGACTAGCAACAAAGTAAGAACTTCCATTGTACTCATGGGCATCACCCTCTTTCTAAAGACTAGAGGGCAACTAATATCAGAAACGCATCCGCTTCTTTCTATGAAGTTATACGAGTTTATTCTAACATGAATAAGTATAAGTGTCTATTTGAATCTGACAAAATTCCCGTTACATTTTATTAGAAAAAGAAATAATCAGAATCAATATAATAAAGAGAATTATAATTCTTAGATTTTAGTTGTTATAGGAGTAGGTGGTTAGCTTACTCGATTCACATATTTCGTGGAAAATTTCCACCATATACGAGGAAGCTAACCAGTTACAACAGTATATAAGGCTTACGATTGTTATAAAAATATACTTTGAATTTAATTTGAGGCAATCTGGCTAAAGAAGCTGTATGAGTGGCTGAACAATAAATGGTGCGTAATACGTATTAAGATGTAATGTGCATTAGAAATATGTAATAAAAAAGTATGACACTAACACGGCTACAAAGGTGGCAGATTACTGGAATGGCTATGGAGCCTCAGATTTTAATTATGTAAGCGAAGAATTGTATTTAAAGAATACAGGCGAATATTTTCTTGCATGTAAAGGAGGCCCACTGACACAATATGTACAGTATTCAGGCGGCAATCGTACATATGGCGAAGAGATTGTTCCAATGACACCAAAAGAAGCGAAAAACTGGGCGGCGGAAAAATTGGATGTCGATTTGTATGAGACAATCTTTGGTGAAGTGGATGAGTAATGAAGAAATCTGGTGGCATTGATTTGTCACCAGATTATTTTGTTAGAAAAGATACTTGTAGAATAAGAGCGGACGCGAGTGTAAAAATGTGATAAAATTAAAAGGGTATATTTTGGACTTGTTTGAAAATATATCTTGTAAATACAAGAAAGATGAAAGGTGAAGATATATGAATTGTTCAAATATAGAAGTTTTAGATGAATTACAAAAATTGGAAAACATGTGCGGGGAGTATAGTGGGGAATTAAAATTTTTAAGCAAAAAGATTAGAAGAGATATTTGGATTAGCGGTAAAAATGACTATATTCTTTCAAAGATGCTTAAGACCTTCAATGTTGTATTTGAATGTATGTACAATATCACAGGAGAATTTAGCTTAGGAACCATTATAGAATATGTGCTGTGCTTATCTAAATATGGTATTTTTATTAATTCGGCTTTAAATGCCACATATTATCAGAAATTAATAGATGATATACAGATGGAAAGTGCCAGACTGATTATTGAAGAGCAGTGGAAAGACATATATGCTTCACAGGATGGGATGAAAACATTTATTGAAATATTTGATGATATATTTACTAAATGCATTAATTTATATAAAGACAAGTTCTTTCATGAATTGAAAAGCACAGATGTACTATGCAGAGCTGTAAGAGATTGGAACTATGATACAGATAGGTTTATTCCATGGCCAAACAAGACTAATAACAGATGGAATCCGCCTGGAAAAACATATCTCTATTTATCTTTTTCAGAAAAAGATAGTGTTTATTTCGATAAGTTATCCTTAAATGAATATATATGCTTACAAGAAATTAGAGCTGAAAAAGGGAAAAAATTTTCGTTTTGTAAATTTGAACCTATAACAAAAGGAAATATTTTGGATTTATCGTATAATGATGTTTCATTTGGACAGTTGAAAGGTATTGTTTCAGATTATCAACAAGAGATGACTCAAAAGATGATAGATGAAATGATGTCGGACTCAAATTTGATAGAAAAATATGCAGGGAACAAGCGAAAACTCAAACGAGACATTAAGAAAAAACAAAAGAAGAATTCGATAGATGAAAGCATTATTCAGGAATCCTATGCAAAGCAATACTTAAAAATGGTTTGTAATTGTATATATAAAAAGGTTGATGAAAGTAGTGAAGATAAAAAGGAAAAGGCATATAAATCTTTTCACATTTTATCAGAATATTTGGAAAACAAAGGTGTAACAGGAATTATTTATCCTTGCACGAGAGACAATACGATTTCTGGTAAAAATCTGGTGTTATTCAGAAAAGAAGATGCTGTGCCAGTTGAAAATTCAATAAGGGAAATTATTTATTAGCATTATCAAGTAAAGGAGTGAGGTTAAAATTGGATAGTAATGATTATGAAGAGAAACTGCGTGAAATTAGGGCTGCATTAAATAGGATTCCTAAATATATGGAGAATCCTGAATTTAAAAAAGCAATAGAAAATACGCAAAGAGTGGCAGCTGCATTGGGAAATATGGTCGTGGCAATTTCTCAAAGTGAAGCGGTTAAAGCATTTGGTAGATTAGCTGAGCAACTAAGTAATATTAAATTACCACAGCTTTCAGAAGAGGCAAAAGAAGGGCTGGAAAATTATCATTATTTGAATAAGTTGGAAAGTTTACAATGGCCACTATATTTTTGGGTTAGCAAAGACCTTATGAAAGAATTAGCTCCATATACAAGTATATCAGAAGAAAATGAAGACGAAATAAGTACGATTGTTTGCAAATTTTGTACTGCTGAATTTATAGATGGACTGCTTGTTGATTGGAATAATTCCACTGTAATGGATAGGAAAAGGATTCCTATATTGCAAGAGGCTATTAGTTTATATAATAGTGAATTATATTATGGCTGTGTGTCAATTTTAGCTTGCCAGCTTAATGGAATTATCACAGACATATATAATATGCAAAGAGCATATGGGAAAGAGTTTGATTTAGAAGATGTGAAAAGGGCATATCAGAGTTTTAATCCACAAAAGAAAGTTCCGACAAGAATTAAGAAGGATAGTGAAAAGACACAATTATTGTGGTTTATATCAGATGCTGAAGAAGGACTTATGTATTGGGTTAAATCAATAGAATACATATATAACATTATTTTAACCTCTGAGGACAGTATGAATCAAAGTAGTCATCCATGTAGAAATAAGATTTGTCATGGAATACAATTAAACTTTGGAACAAGAGAGCATGCATTAAAAAGTATACTTACTATAGATATGATGATTCGATTAGGAGAAAACCTCAAGCACATTAATGAGAATAACGCAGAAAACTAAGGTACACTAAAAGAGTAGGGGAATTATAAGGTGTAAGTTTATGCGAAATGCAAGAATCATAAAAACTAAGGACAAAAGTAAATGACTATTGTATAATAATCCTTATAAAAATTCAGGAGAGGAATGATGTAAATGGATATAGATAAAATTTTTAGTGCAATTTGGGAAGGAAAAGAATGGATTTTTAGTGGAATTGGTGTAGTGGCATTAGGCTTTATTGGAAAATGCATAATAGGAAAAAAGTCTGGTGAGAATTCAGATACATATACAGTAAAATCTAAAATGCACGATAATAACAATGTTTCAGGTGGAAACAATATTACAGGTAAGAAAAATCAAATCATTCAGAACGATAACAGTAGTACAATTTCTGTAAAAGGAACTGGTAATGTGGCTGGAAACGGAAATAGTGTTACAAATAATTTTATTTATAATAATGACATTAATACGAAAGAAAATGTTAATTCTTGGTTTTCGGAAAGATTTGAGATTTTGCTTTCACTTTTAAATGATGCAAGAAGATTTAATGAAAAGGAATATACAGTTGAATATGTAAGTTCGCTTATCGGGTTAAAGAATGTAGACGATTTAAAAGTTTATTTAACACAAGGCAAAGAACCTGATGATGAATTTAAGAAGAAATTTGTTGAAGTATTTGGCGTAAATGAAGAGTGGATGGTACATGGCAGAGGTGAATTTCCGTTTGCATCAAATATTAATTTTTTAGGCGATAGCCCAATGGATATATTGAGAAGAGAGGATTTAAAATCTATTAATAAATTTATTGTCGTTATTGGGAATGTTCAAGGAAGTAGACAAGCTTGTATAATAAGACAAAAGAATGAATTATGTTATGAATTATATCCCAAGTATTTTACATTATATTCACACGTTGGTGGTACGGGAACAAGACAATTAGTTGAATTCTACAGATTCTTGCGTGAGGCTGATAAAATTAAAAAACTTGATGGCATTGCGTATTTTGCAAATGAAGAACAAATGGGCAAATTAATGAGAGGGGAATTTTCGCCAAAGAAAGTCGAACGGTTTGAAGTGGCAAGAAATTTTACAGATGACTTTATGTGTATCCGTGAAGATGAAATAGAGAAGAATAAAAGATTTTGGGATGAGGATTTTATTTTAGTACAAGAAATAATTGCTGCTAATATTAAGGACTATGATAGAATTAATCAGGAGTATGATTTAAAACTCATTAAGAAAAATCTTGGAGAAGATTCTCAGGATAAAGAGGAAGAAAGCAATGATATTGATTTGTTTGATTCTTCAACCCCCTTTTTTGATTATAGATTTGGAAAGGCATTTCCAGGTATACGAGGGGTAAAAGAATTTACAGATTCTAAAGAATGTGTTGATAGATTGCAGATTCTCTTGAAAAAACCACTAAATGGGAAAAAATTAGGTGGTCCTATATGGTGGATTAGAGGTAGTGGAAATTGTGATATTAGCAGATTTGAAAGAGTCACAGATGATAAATTTTTAATGGATGGCGATGAGATAAAAGTAAAAAGGATTGTTGTATATGCAGCAGGAGAATATTATAAGAAATTTGTCTATGTAGAAACTTATCCAGAAGAAGAGACTGGTTTATACACAAAAGATGATGCCCTTGTAGAAGAATGGACAGAGAAATACGGATATTATTATGAAGAGTATGCAGAATATGAGAATAAAAAAGTAACAAGGGCGGAATATGATGATGGCGCTGCTGTGATTGATGGCAAAGTTGTGGATTTAAATGGAAAGGCGAAATTAAGAACTCGTTATATTACACCGTACAATTTTATTATATGTGCACATTTTAATCCAATGAATAGTAGTGTGTATGATGATATGTTGGGAAAACTATTAAATGGTATTTTAAAAGGTCAGAACTCCGTTGAAGAAATAGTAGAGGCCGTTAAAAAAATGCCTAAACATAGAAGAGAAATGTAATATAAAATCGGTTGTAAATACGGTAGAATTGTAGTACAATTAAGCCAAGACAATCCTACTATGTCAAAGGGCAAGCATAACTTTCATTTGAAAGGCAAAAGAGAATTTTATTTTTTATAAAACCAAGAACCTAACATAGTAGAACATACTGTGTCGGGTTCTTTTTTTAATGACCTGAAAGTGGCATAAATAAAGGATTTGAACGGAACAGTTGAATATATTTTATAAAATGTAATGTGTCAGGAGAGAAGAGAGAGAATGGAAAAATAAAGTTTCTCTTTGCCCTTTTTAATAAAATAGGGTTTGCCCCCTGACAGGACAATCAGAATGTTTAACTGAATATTTATAAAAAAGTAAGGGATTTTGATTTTTATTAGGTCTTCAGAACCTGACATAGTGGAAATGCTATGTTAGGTTCTTTTTTATTGCCTAAAATGTTTATAAATATAAGATTTTAGTAAAAAATTAAATGTCTTAAATTTAAGTGCATAGTGAGAAATATTGAAAAATAAAAGTAAAAGAAAAAATGTAAAAGAGTAAAAAAAATATTGACATAAATTGAAAATGGAAGTATTATGTGATTATAGAAATACCTTTGCAAAGAATTATGAAGATTCTATAGGAGGAATTATAATGGCATATTTAGATGAATTATTTGATTTAAGAAATAATATAGGTAATAAGTTAGAACTTATTATGGAAGATAGGAAAATAACTAAAGCTCAGTTATGTAGTGAGGCAGGTATATCAAGACCTACATTAGATAAAATGATAGGTGGAGAGATTACTAATAAAACTAATTATGATAAACATTTAGAAAAAATATTAAAATATTTAAAACTGACCCCAGATGAATTGCTTGGGAACATAAAAAAAAATAGAGTTAAGAATATAAGGGAAATATTAAAAATGCATATAGAAGATATTTCTAATTTCACTGGAATATCTGTTAAACAGTTGGAAAGAATAGAAGCTGGAGAGGATGCTTCATTGGCGGAATTAAGAGATTTGGCAATGTGCTTAAGGACAAGCGTTAATGTTATAAAACAAGAAAATTATTTCGAACCACAGGTATCGACATATTTCTTGGAAGTAAATGAAAATTGTAATAAGGAAAATGTAAGTGGATTTTGGGGGAATATAGGTATATTAGCTATTAATAGTAAGAAATACAAATGGTATCCAATAACAGATTCAACAAGAGATATGATATATGAATCTATGGGAAATAATAAATTAGTTATACCATGTATGAATAATACGGTATTGTATTTAAATATGGATAATATACAGAAAATTGTTTTACTTGATGAAGCATGTGGTGGCCCTTACGATATGGATTGGGATTCTAGTTCAAGTGAAGGAGAAATACCGTTGGTTGTATATGAATCGCTTAATGATTATGAGTACGAATCAGATAAAACAATGTCGGAAAAATTTAAGAAAGCAATAAATACAATAGCGAAAAAGTATGATTGGAAAGACGACGATTATATATATATGACACAAAAGATAAATATTGATTATAAGGACGGTCGAAGCGAACAGGGGTTAATGGATTTTAATCAAGATGAAAACTTGTCAGATGAAGTAGCAATTGTATATGATGGTATGTCAGATGATTTTAGTGAAAATATTGTATATTATACAGACATTAATGAAATTGAGATAATAGTTAATATCAGTAATATAGCAATGATAGAACTTCCATTTATAGAATTGGAAAATGCAATCGTTAGAAAACAGATATGTTAATAAATAATATTGAGAGAAAATAATATGTGAATTGATATTAGATGAAAAATTGAATTGTTGTAATAATGATGATGAACTCAAAATAATTAATATTTGTACTGGAAGGAAAAAGGATGGGTAATAAGAAAAAACAGGCAATGAAGAGATGTCACAAAAAGAAATTGATTTGATTCAACAAGTGGATGAGGCTAAGCTGACGCCAGACAAGCATATAGAAACAAAATATGGCTTGGGCACAATCCGAAATTTATCATCAGGCTGCAAGACATTACTTAATATTGTGAAGCATCCTGATAAGGTGGTAAATGTTGAGGAATGTGGTCCGAATGTTCTTAGAATCATTTTTACTATGGATAATATTAAGATTTATATGTCAAGACCAATGCTTTTTGATATTCCGGATGATGCCAAAATCAGATTTAATGATTCTGATATAGTTATCGGTGGCAGAGGTTATAATGCATGGTGGAGTAATGAATATGAAAGGAGAGAGGCAGATGATTTATAAAAATGTTAGATTCAAAGCTGATCCATTTTCATACGATTTGGAATTTGATGACAGAATTACACTTGTTGGTGGAGACAGTGGTACCGGGAAAACAGTACTTTATGAAATGCTTGAAGATATAAGATTGACAGACGAATACAAGGCTATCAAGCTGTTTAATTATAAATCAGCTGATTTTTTAGTGGCAATCAAACAGTGCAGAGATAGTTTTATTGTGATAGATAATGCAGATTGTTTGATTAATGATGATGTTAGGAGATTTATTAATTTTGAGTTATCAAATCAGTATATGCTCTTCTTGCGAAATTGTGACGGACTTAATGTATCTGATAAGAGCTTTAAGGTGTTGAAGTTTGATAATAATAGGATAACACTAGAAGAGGAGTTGTGATATGAGATATTTATGGACAGAGGATACTGGTGCAGGACTTCACTTCTTGAAATTAGTTAATCGGCTTTTCTCTGACAATGAACTTGTAGTTGAGAGTAAAGAGAGCAATCAGGGATTATTGGATTCATTAATAGACTTAGAGACTGAAGATGGAGATGAATACTTCGTTGCGTTTGATTACGTGGTTGATAATCAGGACATTCGCAATAAGTATCGTATTTTGAAATCAATAACAGATACGTCGGAAGGAAAGATTGTAATTCTGGATATGATTTGTTTTGAGTACTTGATACTTGCATTTGACAAGCTGGTAGAATGGACAGGCACCGGAAAGAGAGATAAAATCAAGATTCGTGAAGAAGTATTGACGGCAGTTGAGAATCACAGAATCGATTTATCATGGATTGATGATAAGAAAACATTGCAGTACTTGGCAGGTGTTAAGAGATACCCTACAGAGCGTGTGATGAAGTCATTGGTTGGCGAATTTACGCAAAATGAAAAGTGGTCGGTTAAGGGAACGCTTATGGGCGAGTGTTGGTACAAAGATTGTTGTGTGTCAGAGCATACGGATAATCTTAGGTGTGGTAAGCCAGAGGTTGAAGGTGGGGATGAGAAGATGAGGATGCTGATACGGTCAGAGGAAGTACAAAGGCTAATGAGAGATATTACTTTGAAAGAATAGTTTAATAAGACTATATTTTTCATAATGCATAATAAATGATACATTAATAAGACAAATCTTCATCTAAAGAGCAAAGGGGAATGTGAATGCAGGAAACAGTTGATGTTTTGAATAGAGAACAATTTATTGATGGCACCGATGTAAATAGTATTATGCGTGACATGATGTCTGTTCTTTTGGAAGGTGCTTTGG
>ULTJ01054690.1_pt1 | contig 10381 bp, 7 predicted proteins | sample 1957491 | NCBI WGS metagenome assembly ULTJ01 (sample SAMEA4835731, study PRJEB28245) | human gut metagenome | biome: gut microbiome; material: fecal sample | place: Denmark | collected 2008 | reverse complement strand
AACGTACTGATTGAAAAAACAGAAAATCGTGACATCGTGTACAAACCCACAAAGTTGGCAAATGGCAAAGTCGTTCCAGCCATGGCAGGTTGGCAGTTCTACAATCACAAGGGATTGATGGACATCAAAGGCGATGTATCCGGCCACTCCGCATTCCTGAGTCGTTTCACCGATGCTTCCGAACTAGTATGCGTCACTCTGCTTGCCAATAAAGAAGGAGTTGACTTAACTAATTTGGGCCGTAAGATAGCCGCCGCTTTTGATAACAACAAGATGGGTACAGGTGCCAATGACAACCTGATGTACACCTACGAGAGCCAATTCGGCGTTGATGAAACTGTAGCCAGAATAGAGAAAACCCTTCAAACAATGGGTATCCCTGTATTCGCCAAGTTCGACCATGGAAAGAACGCTGAAGAAGTGGGCTTGAAGATGCTTCCTAACCAAGTCATTGTATTCGGTTCACCCAAAGTAGGAACAGCATTGATGCAGGAAAATCCCAGTATCTCCATCGAATTACCACTGAAAATCTCCGTTTGGGAAGACAAAAACGGCAGTGTATGGGCCACTTTCCCGCAAATGAAGCAAATAGCAGCCAACTACGGAATGGAAAACAATCCAGTAATCGGTAAAATGCAGGATTTACTGGAAAAGATTGTGATTAAGGCAGCCAGCCAATACTAAGAACTTATATATCAAACAACCTATTGATATATATCAGACACGGAATTATACGGGTTTTCACAGATTTTCTGATATCCTCACGTGAAACCCGTGTAATTCCTATCTGAAAGAAACAAGGATATCTACTCCACGTGCTTCTTAATGTATTGCGTAGGAGCCATGTGATAGAATTCCTTGAATTTTTTTCCAAAATATTTGGCATCACAAAAGCCGAGTAAAGTAGAAATTTCCGTCACCGTATAATTTTGCGTTATCAACAAATTCCCGGCTGTAAGCATCTTATATCTAAAAATGAAATCTATAGGTGTTTTACCCGTAACTTTCTTCAACCGATTGTAAAATTTAGTACGGCTCATTCCCATATCTGCACTCAACATATCTATAGTATATCCTTCCGTTGAAATGTTCTTCGCCAAACATTGATTTACATTTTCCACAAATTCCTTTTCATCAGCTTCTTCCACTCCCGATATACCCGCTATAAAATTATTTGCCAGGATCTTTTTCATTCTTTCCTTCTGTGCAACACGATTTTCGATAAGTTTCCGAATATCCGCATAGAGTTTTATCGTACTCACCATACGTCTTTCCACCCTATCCGCACCACATTGGAGATGACTGAGATAACTATCGTTATCAATTGAAGCAACCAGCAAAATGACCGGTATATCGTACATTGTTATATCAGATTTTATTTTCGAGCAAAGATCCTCTCCATACATGCCACTTACCATTTCATCCACGATAATTATATCGGGATTATGTTCACTGCAAGAGGCAATTACCTGCTCCGGTTCATTGAATACCACTACTTGAAAAGTACTTGATAAAGACAAACTCAAATATCCGCCCAAATGTCTGTCCGTCATGACTAAATAAAGTAATGGCATTTTAGTGAAATCCGGTTTCCAGCGTGTTCTCTTGATATCAATTTCACGGTCGAGAGAAATATTCCCTCCATTCAAACCGGTATCTTCCAATTTAGGCTGACTTTTCATATCACATCGGCATTCTATAGGAGCAGTAATTTTTAATGCCACCATACTCCCCCGATACCTCCCTGTTATCTTTCCACCATATAAACGAAAAATCTTACGCACAGTCATAATACTTCCGACACAATGACAAGGGAATATTGCAGAAATCGGTAATGTACCCCATTTGCAATGCTTGGCAGCCCGCTTACTATTAGAAATCTGCAATTCCCAATTATCCGCATAACACGATAAAGTAATATCTATACAACCTGCATCAGGTGTGCTATCTATTACTTTATTTAAAAGACTTTGTATAGCAATAGACATATTCGTTTCATCTACCCGGCAGTTGACATAATCGAAATTTTTAGTAAGTACCAAATCTATCTGCCTGGAACCCGCGTATGCCTTGCACTGATTAATGACAGACGTTATATAATCATAAAGTTCTATTTCAGTGACTTTCCAAACAAAATCCAACTGCGTTCTCATCTTCGGCCTCTCAAAAGCTATTATATTTTGAAAAGATTCCATTAAATTACTTGTATAACCGGTGGGCCACTTCATCTTTTTGGTAGTATTTTCCGAATATCCATCAGAGATAATCTCTTCCAATAAGTTGTGTACGACTGTTATAGAAGACTGCATCCTGTGAATCAGCCCCATAACAAGATTTAACCTCTCATGGGAAAATAATTGAACATGATGTGTCATTCTATAATATGTCATAAGAAAAATAACTAGTCCGATTAGTGCCGCTTCTATATGATAAGCCCAAGCAATCTGTAAGAAACTGATTTTTTTATCCAAGAAAAGAAAAAAGAAAATAATCGAAATAGATTTCATTAGTAACTTGATTAAAGATTTAATATAACTGCTTTTATAAAGGAAACATGCTTATCCCAACATACACTATATGCAGGGGGCATTATTTACGAGTGCAAGTTTAAGCCTTTTCGTTTAACCCGATTGGGTGCGTTCAATTAATATTATGGGTAATATCTATCAGAATCCCACGAATAAAGGCATGCTTATGCAATATTTCCAATAAAACTCTTCCCTTCTACCGAAATAATACTATTTTTGCTCAATATTAATAAAAACATGGGTAAAAGCAACCTTAAGTTTAAATACGCACTTGTTTCTATCATTTTATTGTTTGTTTTTATATGTGGTTTAAATTACAAGCAATGGTATGCTACTCATAATTTAGCATTGAAACACGTCTCCCTTATCTACTCGAGTTCTAAGGATGAGATTGGTAATGGAAATATCGAGAAGCTGTTGCATGAAGAATTTAGAAAACTCGGAATTGATGCTATATTTGATAAGTATTACCTTAATTGCAGTTATTTCAATGAAAAAGACGAAATAGAACAAATAAGAAAATATCTTGAATTGCTTAAGTGTAAATCTATCCACCTTATACTTACCATAGGAGATCAAGCTACTTATTCCCTATTGTCTACCCACCACCAATTATTGTCTTCTATCCCGGTAGTGGCTTGCAATGTGCATTTCCCCAACGAGAAACTGATAGAAGAATATAACCTGAATAAAGTTTATATTCTGCGTGATGCACCCGATTTTAAGCGCAATATGGATTTCATAAAGGTATTGCATTCTAACAAAAGTATAGAAATCATCTACAATATTGATATGACTTTTCTAGGACATAAATCCTTTGATATGTTAACACATGTGGTGGAAAGAAAGAATGTGAGGATTTTAGGTTATCAGAAGTCGTTCATAGAAAAGCAAGAATATGAGAAACTGAGGGAAATGATTGAGTATTTCAATCTGATGCCCGGTTTGACTAACGACTCTTCAAAAAAGAAAGAGTTGACCGTATGCCTTTGTCCATTCCGTTATATAGAAGGAGCTTCTTTATTGTTTATGTTGGAAAAATCGAAACGTGAACAGGAAAGCCAAGCATTCTTATTGGACAAATATGATATGATGGGGATACCTATAGTAAATGCCCTGAATATTCCTTCTTACAGCTGTATCCGGGAAGGCTTTAACGAAAAAGTCAAGATTGTAGGCGGTTACATGGCAACAGAAGAAATTTCAGCCAAAACTGCCGCCGGATTGGCTACCCGTCTTTTGAATAAGGAGAAAATAGGCATGCCGAAAATCAGAGACCTGGAAAAAGAATATATACTGGATTGGAGCTACTTTTCTAAGTATGAAGAAGACATTCACAAAATACCCAAGAATGTCCGTATCATCAACTATCCATTTTATGACCGTTACCGGAAAGAACTATATCTGTTGAGTGCACTGTTCATACTTGCTTTCATTTTGATTACTACCTGTTTACTACGTGCACATAAGCGTTCTTTAATAGAACGGAGAAATCTTCAGAAGATGGAAGAAACCCATAAAGAACAAGTAGAGCATGAACGGCAACTCATCCTGGCAAAGCAGATAGCTGAAAAAGCAGAATTGAAACAATCTTTCCTCAATAATATAAGCCATGAAATCCGCACTCCGCTCAATGCAATTGTGGGTTTCACCAATTTGCTACTTAGCGAAGAAGCAGACGAAATAGAACCGGAAGAAAAAGCAAACATGCTCAACCTTATCAACCATAACAATGATTTGCTATTGAAACTTGTCAACGATGTTGTGGAAATATCACGTCTGGACTCGGGAAACATGGCTTTTAAGATAGAGACATGTGACATGGCTGAAATCGTGAAAGAGATTTATAAGACTTACCAGAGTCTGATTCAGCCTTCACTGCTCTTTCGTCTTGAATTGGATGAAACCATTACCCTACCCGTCAATATCGACCGTGTCCGCTTTATTCAGGTTATCTCCAACTTCTTGGATAATGCAAACAAGTTTACCCCAAAAGGAGAAATTACATTGGGATGCAAATTAGATAATGAGCATCAGGAAGTATACATTTATGTCAAAGACACTGGTAAGGGAATTGACAAAAAAGAACTCATAATGATTTTCGACCGCTTTTATAAAACTGATGAATTTGGTCAAGGCAGTGGTTTGGGACTATCCATCAGCAAAGTGATTATCGAGCAATTGGGAGGACGTATAGAGGTAGAATCGGAAGTAAAGAAAGGAAGTTGTTTTGCGGTTATCTTATCTTTGGCCAAACCATTTAACCCGGCAAACAGAGATATTGAAAGAAAAAACAGATGAAGGAAAAGAAATTAAAATCCTGGCATAGCTGGTTGCTATTTGGTGCCGCAATGGCTTTTGTCTTTGTGTCGGGAGTGATAATCTCATCATTGATGGAACACAGAACGGAAGTAGCCAGTGTTATTTGTAATAATAATAGCAAGGTTGAGATAACCGGAATAGAGGCTCGCAGCTCTATATTCAGTAAAAACTATCCACGTGAATACCAGACGTGGATTGATACAACTGAAACCCTTGGTAATGGTAGTTTCAAAGGAGAAAGAGCACTCGATGTCTTGGCGCAACGTCCGGAAATGGTTATTTTGTGGGCAGGGTATGCATTTTCCAAAGACTATTCTACTCCACGAGGGCACATCTATGCACTGGATGACATTATCCATTCACTCCGTACCGGTGCTCCCATGAATGCCAACGAAGGGCCTCAACCTGCTACCTGCTGGACTTGCAAAAGTCCGGATGCCCCCAGGTTGATGCAAACCATGGGAGTCGATTCCTTCTATCACAACAAATGGGGAACTTTAGGTAGCGAAGTAGTAAATCCCATAGGCTGCGCCGACTGCCATGAACCCGAGAATATGAATCTGCACATCACCAGACCTGCACTTATTGAAGCATTCCTCCGTACAGGCAAAGACATCACCAAAGCTACTCCTCAGGAAATGCGTTCGCTGGTATGTGCCCAGTGCCATGCGGAATATTATTTCAAAGGCGATGAGAAATACCTGACTTTTCCCTGGGACAAAGGTCTTGCCCTCGAAGACATAGAGAAATATTATGATGAATCGGACTTCACCGACTATATTCATAAGTTGAGCCATGCCCCTATATTGAAGGCTCAACATCCCGACTCTGAAATTTTCCAAATGGGCATTCATGCCCAGCGCGGCGTATCCTGTGCAGATTGTCACATGCCTTACAATGACGAGGGGGGAATAAAATACAGTGATCATCATATTCAAAATCCGCTTGCTGTAGTTGAACGTACTTGCCAGACTTGCCACCGCGACAATAAGCAGACACTTCGTAAAAATGTATACGACCGCCAGCAAAAGGCCAATGAATTGCGTGCCCTTGTAGAAAAAGAGTTAAGCCAAGCCCACATAGAAGCTAAATTCGCTTGGGATAAAGGTGCTACAGAAAATGAAATGAAGGAAGTACTGAAATTGATTCGCCAGGCACAATGGCGATGGGATTTTGCAGTATCAACCCATGGTGGATCCTTCCATGCGCCACAGGAGACAATGCGCATTCTAGGACATGGACTTAATAAAGCATTTCAGGCCCGCATGGCCATCCATAAGATTCTAGTTTTCCACGGATACACAGATGATATTCCTCTTCCTGATATCTCAACCAAGGAAAAAGCACAACGATATATCGGTCTGGATATTCCTGCCGAAAAGGCGGCGAAAGATAAATTTCTGAAAGAAGTGGTTCCGGTGTGGATTCAAAAGGCGAAGGCGAAAGGACGCATTATACAATAATTTAATGAAGAACTAAGAATGAAGAATGAAGAATGAAGAATTACCTTTGCGGCGTGCTTGCATTGCGCAGCCAAATTCTTCATTCTTAGTTCTTCATTTCTCCAAATTCCCATTTATAGCCTATTCCTTTACCACACGAATCTCTTTTAAGACATCCGGCAACTCCGGCATTGCACCACTCTGCGTACAAACATAAGCAGAAACCTCAACCGCCAATTTATGAGCTTCCGGTATGGATTTCCCACGGAGAATAGCCGATGTAAAAGCAGCAGTAAACGAATCGCCCGCACCTACAGTATCAGCAACAGGAACTTTCGGAGTTTCCTGAAAAGAAACAACGCCCGGAGTAAATACATAGCTCCCGTTCGTACCACAAGTCAAGATAAGCATCTTCAAATTATACTTGGCAAGTAAAATCCAACATTTATCCTGTAAATCAATGCCCGGATAACCGAAGATACGACTGATTGTTACCAACTCCTCATCGTTTATTTTGAGGATATTGCAACGGCTCATCGAGTCACAAAGAATTTCTTTTGTATAAAATCCCTGACGAAGATTGACATCGAAAATCTTCAGTTGTCCTTCGATATCAGGCATCGTATCGAGAAACCGGTTGATAGTGGCACGGCTTACCGCACTGCGTTGCGCCAACGAGCCGAAACAGACAGCGCGTGTGCTGAGTGCCAGATGTTTCAGTTCATCCGTGAAGGGGATATTATCCCACGCTACACCTTCCTTGATTTCGTAACATGGAACGCCCATGGCATCCAATGTCACCTGCACGGTGCCTGTAGGATAAGGTACACGTTCTATCTGTGTACGTAACCCCTTTTGTGCAAAAACTTCTAATATCTCGTCACCGTCGGCATCATTGCCTACCGCACTGACCACACGACTGTCAAAACCAAACTGCGACGCATGATAAGCAAAATTTGCCGGAGCACCGCCTATTTTCTTTCCTTCGGGGAGGCAATCCCAAAGAGCCTCACCCATTCCTACAATAATCTCGTTCATGATGTTATTTTTTTACAGTTTTACGTATTATTATCTTTATTGCAAGAGACAGCTATATTCAATCGTATATCGACCCCTATTCAGTCATATAGTGAATAAGGTTCAGTCGTATAATGAATGCATTTCAGTATACGACTGAAATCCTCCCCTCTCAGAATGCCTTATAGAACCATTCCTTAAAAAGTCAGCGCTTCATTCTCAACATATAGAAGAATAGATAGAATATGTAACAAAAGTACAGACTATATCACCTGCCATATAGGCATTATCAACAGAATTGGAATTCCGCCGCACAGGCATACCCTTCTTCGTAAAGCTCTGTCAGCTTGCGGATATCCCGCTCGATACGGTCTACGGTAACCGGCTTTTGTGGACGGATAACGGTGATTTCACCAGCATCCTCCATGCGTTCCACTAAATCCAGTTGTTCGTTATAGACACGGCTGCGCATATTAATGGCCGCACGCAGGCGGGGATATTGACGATAAATAAAAGGAGGCACTTTGGTTCCCTGAATATCTTTCCGGTAACCACGGTTACGGGTCAGTACCACAACATTACGGGTATAACCATCCTGACGGGCACGCATCAGGGGAATACTGTCTACGATGCCGCCATCCAACATGGGGATACCATCTATATAGGCTATGGGACAAACAAACGGCAGGCTACTCGAAGCACGAACAATGTGGATGACCCGCTCCTTGCTATGCTTCTCCTCAAAATAGTTCGCTTCACCGGTCAGGCAATTGGTAGTCACCATAACGTAACGTTCAGGACAATTGAAATAAGCTTCATAATCATACGGCAAGATATGTTCGGGAAACTCCTGAAACAGTAAGTCGAAGTCCATAATGTTCCGTTTCTTCAGAAGATACTTCAGACCTATATAATTATACTTCTCCAACAAGTCTATATTACTGTATTTGGCACGCCCACGCTGGCCGGACATATACGAAAGTCCATTACATGCTCCGGCACTTACGCCAATGGTATAAGGAAACCGGATGCCCCGGTCCATAAAATTGTCCAGCACACCACAAGTGAAGACGCCACGCATACCGCCACCTTCCAGTACAAGTCCGCTCAAATTGTCTATTTGTATAGTTTTCATCATAAGTGTCGGAATTAACGCCCCAAAGATAGCTTTTGTTTACGATATTCTATCTATATTTGCAGTTGCAACTATAAAATCAAAACATTTTAATCATGATGAAAAAGTCTATACTTATTGCCGCACTGGGTTTGCTGAGCTTGAACATGATGGCACAGAACACCCCAAAAGAAGAGGGTTTCGTCTTTACAACCGTAAAGGCAAATCCTATCACTTCCATTAAAAATCAAAACCGCTCTTCTACGTGTTGGAGTTTCTCCAGTATCGGTTTCCTGGAAAGCGAATTGCTCCGTATGGGAAAAGGGGAATATGACCTTTCTGAAATGTTCGTGGTACACCACACGATGACAGACCGTGCACAAAACTATGTACGCTATCACGGTGACAGTTCTTTTTCACCGGGTGGAAGTTTCTATGACGTGATGTATTGCCTGAAAAACTACGGAATGGTTCCGCAGGAAGTTATGCCGGGTATCATGTATGGCGACACATTGCCTGTACACAATGAATTGGATGCTGTAGCAGGCGCTTATGTAAATGCCATCACCAAAATGAAAAAGCTGTCTCCGGTATGGAAGAAGGGCTTATGCGCCATCTATGATACTTATCTGGGACAATGTCCTGAAAGTTTCACTTATCAGGGAAAAGAATATACTCCGAAAAGTTTCGCCGAATCTCTCGGCATCAACCCTGATGACTATCTGTCACTGACTTCATTCACTCATCACCCGTTCTATACGCAGATGAATATTGAAATCCAAGATAACTGGCGTAATGGCCTTTCCTGGAACTTACCGTTAACGGAGTTTATGTCTGTTATCGAAAATGCCGTAAACAATGGTTATACCGTAGCTTGGGGTAGCGATGTCAGTGAAGATGGTTTTACACGCGATGGCATCGCCGTTATGCCTGATGCTGCACGTGGCGCTGAGTTAACTGGTTCTGACATGGCACACTGGTTAGGGATGAAAGCCGATGACAAACGTAAAGAGCTAACCTCACGTCCTTTGCCGGAAATCACCGTTACTCAGGAAATGCGTCAGGAGGCTTTTGACAACTGGGAAACTACCGACGACCACGGCATGCTTATCTATGGTATCGCCAAAGACCAAAATGGCAAGGAATATTATATGGTGAAGAATTCCTGGGGCACAAACAATCCTCACAAAGGGACATGGTATGCTTCCAAACCATTCGTAGCTTATAAAACCATCAATATACTGGTGCACAAAGATGCTGTACCCAAGGCTATATTGAAGAAATTGGGAGTGAAATAACAGATAAAAAGATATAAGGTATAGAGTATATAAGATATAAAGCCATGCGGTATCATGCCGTGCATTTATATCTAATACTTTATACCTTATATTTTATCCTTTACACCTATTACCTGATTTTGCAGATATCTTCTACAATTTGAGCTGCTGTCAGTCGGTTTTCTTTCAACAATTCATTAGTATCATAACGGTCTACAAATTCTTTCTTGATACCGTAATTCAAGACTTTCATGTCCGAAGGTCCATAATATCGGGCTATTTTTTCACCAAAGCCATCATCCAATACTCCATCTTCGAGAGTAATGACCAGAGAATGATTACGTTTCAGAGTTTCAAGCAAAGCCTCATCTACACCGGTGATGAAACGAGGATTGATAAGTGTTGCATCAATACCGGTTTCCTCCTTCAATTTCTTAACTACTTCTTCACCTAATTCATCATTTTGTTCTTCGACACTGCAAAATTACAGCGGAAGCAGGAATTGAAAGGTAGATAAATTACTGTACATATTACCAATATTACTGATAGCCAAATATGGATTTAAAGAATGGCAGATTTCACTTCCTTTGCTCAAAGTCTGTCCATTTGTGCATTTTTCATCCCTTTTTCTTGTCAAACCCAACTCTTTGCGTAAATTTGCACGCTGATAGTTAACCGGAT
>ULTJ01057663.1_pt1 | contig 10398 bp, 7 predicted proteins | sample 1957491 | NCBI WGS metagenome assembly ULTJ01 (sample SAMEA4835731, study PRJEB28245) | human gut metagenome | biome: gut microbiome; material: fecal sample | place: Denmark | collected 2008 | reverse complement strand
AACCCGCCAGAAACGGAATGGAAGCCGCTACGATCATCAGATAAATATTGCAGTTTCTTTCTACCTCTGCCGTAATGTTTCCAAACACAACATGTAGAATAAACGGCTTTAAAAGATAGACCGCCGCCATGATCACAACTGACAGCGCCGTTGTCACCAGCAGAAGCTGGTCAGCTGCCTCACATGCTTTATGCGGCCGCTTCTTTCCGATATACTGGCCGCACACGACGGCTCCGCCGGTTGCAATCGCGGTGAACATGTTGATCAGCAGAATAAAGATCGTATCAATCAGCGACACACTCGACACCGCCGCCTCGCCGACACTGGATACCATAATTGAATCCGCCATGCCGACTGCGATGGCAAGAAGCTGTTCAATCAGAAGCGGCACAATCAGCTGTTTCAGATCCGCATTGGAGAACAGGTCACCATCCCGTTCCTTCAGATAATTCATCTTTTGTTTCCTCCATTTTCATACCTTCTCCGTTGATGAGTTTTTACGCATGTGTATTACACTTATGCTGTTTTTATCTTACCTGCATTTTTACGTAAAAGCAAGAAGAACCGGCATTATCTCTTTACCGGTTCTCCATTGATTGTCTGTACCAGGACTTTGTCAAATCTTGCGTATTTTTTTACTTCTTTCATCAGCGTATCGAGGTCTTTCACAATCTGCTCGCGCTTTCCTGTCGGTCCTATGAAATATTCTCTGCCGCCCATTTCCAGCGGATTTCCTGTCGTTCTTGTGCGCACACCGAAAGTAAGTCTTCTGCTTCCTCTCCGGTAATAAATTGTATAGGTACGCGGCACATAGTTGAACAGGGAACTTTCTATTTCAGAAACCGTATAAAATTCACCACTCTCTTTCGCCGCCGCATACCGCCTGTCCTTCAGGCAGTCCATTTCGGCTACAGAAATAAAGCAGATCAGATAGTCCAGAAACGAAAACACAACCAGAATCAGCGCTTCCACGATTCGCCCCGTCTTTGTTTTATCCAAAATGTGAACATAGATATCTCCGTAAAATACCGCAAAGAAAAGAATAATACTCAAAATAATCTTAATCCACGGCCAGAGACGGGATTTAATTTTCCGGTTTACTTTAAAAACATTGATCCAGTCAAGCAACTGTTTTTCCTCCAAAGCTGTAATTATACATGTATTATACTACTCTCTTTCCCCCGTAAAAACAACAGAAATCCGATCACTTCCACTCTTCTCATGCTTTATTTTCCTTATACTTGACACCGTATGAAGTGAGGAGATCACAAAATTCGTCGGCACTGATTGGCATAGTACGGACACAACTAAATTGTGACTTATCAAATATCACAAAGCTAGTAAATGGATGATATGTTGAAAAAAACAGACCACTATCTTTTTGTTTTGATACGTTAAAGAAAAAATGATTTTTATATCTTTGTATAACGGAAAAATCCTCCCATACAATTTTTTTCTTATATCCCAAAAAGGCAAGTTCCATTCCCCACTTATGGATGTAAATACGTGTTAAAGCATCTACACTTCCCCATGACACTATCCCACAAATAAACATTATTCCAAATATTACCCAAAGCTTTTGAGGCAAATTATATAATTCACATTGTTTTTTTGCATCTTCCCAAAATCTTGTCATAAGATACCCGATGCCTATTAATGTAGCAACTTGTGCAAACATAAAAAACTTACGATATCCTGCTCTCATATTTTCTCTTTAATTCCTTCGATCTTTATTTTCTTTCCGTGTACTGAACACCATATGAAGTGAGCAGTTCACAAAATTCGTCGGCGTTAAGCGGCATGGTATGAACAGAACGATTTCGCGAATTATCGAATATTACAAAACTGGTAAAGGGATGAAACATTGCCCAATACGGACCTGCATCTTTTTGTTTTGACATATTGAAGAAAAAATGATTATGATATCTTCGTATAACAGAAAATTCTTCCCATTCGATTTTTTTCTTATATTTCAAAAATGAGATCTGCATTCCCCATTCATAAATGTAAATACTGGTTAAAGTATTTATAATTCCAGCAGCCGTACCAAAAGTATAAATCATAAACCACAATATCATAAGTGCTTTATCTTGCATGTTATAAGAACTAATTTGACCTTTTCCCTCTTCCCAAAAATTCAGCATAAGGTATCCGCAGCCCATAAATACCAATATACTAAAATATTTATAAAATTTACGATATCCTGCCTTCATATTTGCCACCTACTAATTTAACTTTTTGAACATTTCCGCTTTTACAACATCAAAGTTGTCTGCGCAAAGGAATCTGCACAATTCCAGATCGTAATAGCGGCTGGCGGTGACATAGAGCTTGGTGTCGTCATCGTAGCAGTAAGCACGATAGCGGAATGGATTGAGCTTTCCGATATTTTCTCCGCTGGTATCGGTCAGACCGGTCTGTTTTCCCCATATTTAAAACGAGCATTACCTCTATTAGAAATATAATACTTGTTTTTAATGAATATGCATGGAACTCATCTTTTCCATTTACCCATATACTCACCACATAGTAATTAATAATAACACACAGAATCAAATCTACACCTGTACCAAATTTTCCCCATATTACTTTCATACAATTTTCTCCTCGTTATTTCTTTCGACTGTGCAATATTCGCACCACTTGTATCCATGGTATTTACCAGTTCTCCCCCTGCATCGTAAGAATAGTTTACTCCCTGCTTTCCATCGCTGTCAATCCGTCCGATGACATCGTTTTGCAAAGATGGGATTTTATACTCTTCCCCCGTAAAAACAATATGCTTTATGGCAGTTGATCCATCCCGCTCCCGACAGCAGTCTGCCCCAGCTTTTGTTTCTGATTTCTGTGATCGTATAGCTTCCCTGGTCTTTGATGACTCCCACCACCGGGTATTCTACTCCGGGACCTGTGCGGATGTTGAGCGCCGGGTCTGTTACACGGTAGATGCCGGGATTGTATTCACTTTTCTCACTGCCGTCTTCTGTTTCCCGAATCAGACGCTGGAACCGCTCCCAGTCTCCCCGCTTCTGAATCTGGGACGGGCAGTTTTTGCTGCAGATGTCGTAATGCCGGTAAACTGCATCTGATGGAATCCCGTCTCGTTCATCAGGTTTTTCACCAGCTCCACCGTATGTAAAAATGCGGTTTCGTAATCATATCCTTTCTGCACGCACATCTCAACCGCGATGCTGTTCCGGTTTCCATATCTGCCGAATAGATTTTTACTTCCATAATTTCTCCCGACATGCCAGCATCCTCTGCTGTGCGGCGCAGCCTGATAAGCGATCTCCCCGTCATCTACGTAATAATGCGCCGACATAATCTGAAAATTTCCCTGGTACTGCGCTCTTGCATGCGCGCGGGCATCGGCTCCGGCGGCAAAATTGTCTGTATTGTGTACCACAATACACTGCGGATGATTTTCCGACCATGTATTCTGGTTGCTACAATAGCTTCTGTCAACCCTCATTTACTCTGCTCCTCCTTTCTCAGCACATCAATCCTTGACCGCAGAACCTCAGGGATTTTCACACCCATCAGCCCTGCATTTTCCAAGATTGAAACCGCTTCATTTAAAATAAATCCAATGCAGACGGCATCCCGCAGGTAATTCGTCTGTGTGAGCTGATCCAGTTTTTCCGCGACCAGCACAAAGAACAGCATCATCCCTTTTCTGCAAAGCCCTTTCCATCCCGCACGGCTCTCCAACGTTCCGTTTTCAGATTTCGGACTCTTTTTAAAAACAACAGGAAGCAGAACACCTCCTGTGATCCAGTCAATTGCCATGAAGCAGACCAGCGTTTCCAGCGCAGCATCCCAGCCTCCAAACTGTGCCGCAAGGAAGCTGCCTGCTACGGCAAGGATCGTGCGATAAATTGATTTCATTGGCATTTCCTTCTTTCTTTTTCTAAATTTGCATATAAAAAGGGAAGTGGCTGGTAATTCGTGGATCTTACGGCCACTTCCACTCTTTTTGTATGTTATTTACTTTCCGTATACTTGACACCGTATGAAGTGAGGAGTTCACAAAATTCGTCGGCGCTGAGCGGTATGATTCCCCAGCCCGGTCCGCGGAACTTGTCGAATATCATGATACTGGTAAATGGGTGATAGGTACACCAGAACAAACTGTCATCTTTCTGTTTCGATATGTTGAAGAAAAAATGATCATTGTATCTTTGTATCACAGTAAAATCTTCCCATTCTATCTTTTTTTCATAGCCCCAAAAAGATAACATTATTCCCCATTCATAAATATAAATTCGTTTTAGTAGAAATGTCACAGTTCCATAAGCTGCTATGCTTAAAAAGAACATTATTCCTAGAAACACTATGATACTTGTTTTTAATGAATAGGCGTGGAACGCATCTTTTTCATTTACCCACAGGCTCACCCACCAATAACTACTAATAGCACACACAATCAGGTCTACGCCGGTACCAAATTTTCCCCATACTACTTTCATACAATCTTCTCCTCGTTATTTCTTACGCTTTGCCTTTGTACAAAACTATTTTTCTTCGCGCAAAGGCATCTTAAAACTTTTCTATCTAAGCGCTGGAAGTCCTATATTTTGCATTTTTCTGGAAATTGCAGGCTTATTACTCTGCCAGTTCTTCTTTTTCCCCCCAACTTTTTTTGTACTAAAGTTGATGTTGCTGTTTTTCTTAAGTGTTGATCCATTTTTATTTGCCTGTTTCTTGGGTTTTCCAAACACTCCATCCAAAACACCGCTTTTGGGATAGCTCAGTAATGGAGACTGAAAAAAGTCTGTAAAAGCACCCAATGCATTCTCAATAGTTTCATTTTTTACATATGCGTTATACGTTTTAGGTTCTAACAAGGTCATTATAGCATCGTAAAATCCTGCCCCCATTGCTCTTGCCATATCTCCTGATTCCTGATACTCTAAATATCCTCCTTTCAAACCACTTACTACTACTGAAAAGATAATTCCTTGGCTATCTCCCAAAACACTACTGATTGCACTTTCTATGGCCACCTCTGCAATTCCTTCTAAGGTTACTTTCTCATTCGCCATTCCGCACTGTACCGCATATACAAATACATCTTTTAAGATATTCCATGCTACTTTTCTGGGATCGATTCCTGGGAATGCCAGCATTAAAATTCCAAAATCACCATCATCATCTACCGCATTCACCGGATTGTTGCAACAGTACACATAAAGGTTCTTTCCATTCATGCTAAACATTTTCGCTTTTACAGCATCAAAGTTGTCCGCACAAAGGAATCTGCACAATTCCGGATCATAATAACGGCTGGCGGTGACATAGAGTTTGGTATCGTCATCGTAGCAGTAAGCACGATAACGGAATGGGTTTAGTTTTCCGATATTTTCTCCGCTGATATCGGTCAGACCAGTCTGTTTTCCCCATGCATCGTAAGAATAGTTTACTACCTGTTTTCCATCGCTGTCAATCAGTCCTATGACATCATTCTGGCTGTTGTACAAGTAATAATACTCTTTTTCTCCCTTTTTCAGCATCAGCGGGGATTTATCCGCACCGTAAACAAACTGAACCAGTACATCTCCATACTTCGTTCCCATCAGTTTGTTTCCGCACCAGTAGTTCTTATGGCTGATTCCGTTCAGGTCTTTCCACTGGACTCTGTGTCCTTCGCTGTCGTAATGGTAAACTGCTTTCTTTCCGTTTAAGGTCAGACTCTGCAGCAGGCTTCCTCTGTACCAGGTCAGTGTTCTTCCCTGATAAGCTGTAATGTTGCCGACCGCATCATAGGAAATGCTGCTGCCATTATAGGAAATAAGCTGATCTTTCCATCCTGAAGCACGGTAGGTAAACAGATCTGTCTTTACCGCATTGCCCAGTGCTCCCGTTGTATAGGAATACTCTTTTCTGGACGTCATATTCATTCCGGCATCGTAGGTATACGTAATACTCTTATTTTCCCATGCAGAATCCACACGGGTCAGTTCACTCAAAGCATTATACGTATATTTTACTTTCTGAACACCATTCTCGGAAATCGTAACAATATTTCCCACAGCATCATAAACAAAGGACAGTTTCTTTCCGTTATTGTTGATTTCTTTGAGAAGCAAGGTTGTAATTCCCGCTTTTCTTCCCGGCACAAAGGTATAGTCGACCGGATATGTTTTGTCCTTCAGATGAATGGTTTTTCTGGTAACACGACATAACGTGTCAAAGGTATACGAAATTTTGACTGCATCATTTACCTTGATCTGATAAATCACATCCGGTGCCTGTGCTTTTCCAACCTCTCCAAATACGCACGATGTTGAAATTTTGCTGTCATCAATCTGATGTACCATGCCTGTGCGTCTGTTCTTGTTGTCATACTGAATGCGCGCCGTTTCTCCATCTGTTGTGCGGTATCCTGCCATTCTCTGGATCATGTCATAGTCAAAGAAAATCTTTCTGTCGTTTTCCAGATCCTCATGGTAAAATACATTTCCATAGTCATCATAGATATTTCGGAAGACTGTCGTTCCATTCCACTTCTGCTCCACGATCTGCTCGTACTTGTCATAGCTGTTTTTCAGCACTTCTCCTGTCGCATACTTTACTTCGCTGAGCGGTCCGTCCGACGGAAGATAATCGTATTCTTCCAGTGCATTTCCGCCTGCCAGAATTCTGGTCTGATTTCCGAGGAAATCATATTCATAGGTATACTCGAATCCATTGTGGGCAATCGTTTTTAACCGGTCACCTTCATCATACGTATAACCCAGTTTTACCGTATTTGTTCCATCAGAAGCCGTCGCACCGGTCAGAAGGTCATTCTTGGTATCATACGTATACGTTACCTTATTCCCTTTTGCATCGGTAACTCCCGTCAGCAGGCGTTCTTTGCTGTCGTATTCGTTTGTTGTTACAAATCCTCTGGCATCTGTCAGTGTTTTTACATTTCGGCCGGTTGCCGTGTAGGTATACTGCGCCGTCATACGTTCGCTGCATTTCTCCAAAATAAATTCCTGTGGACTCATGGCTTCTACTGTTGGATATGCTCCGTTAATTGCTGTATTCTCTTCATGTGAGAGACTTGGAATCATAAAATACCGGCTGTTCTGTTTGATGCAATAATTATTTTTATCCTCTTCACTCACTTCAAACCAGAATTTCTGTTTGCTGTCCGATGTATTTTTCACCTGCAGCGTGAGTGTTCCATCCGAAGCCATAGAAAGTGCTTTTCCCTCTGCATTGGCCGGTTCCAGGAAAAATCCACCTGTTTCATCTCCATGAATCAGAAACATCTGTGCTTCTTTTCCTAAATACCGATTCTGAACAACTGTTGATCCCGCTGTTGTTCCATTTACCTGCATATACTGTCCACTGTATCCAAGACGCATCATATAAATCCCGCCGGAAATCGGCTGGTCACTCTTTCGTTCATATGCAACAGGCTCAAAATACCACTGCTGATTCGGATGTGTTTCTGACTGATCCCAAATCTGTAACTGAATCGAATTATCAAGCTGTGCTCTCGGAAGATCAATCGCTTTTTTGTCCTTAGAAATTTTACTTGTGATCAAATACATTCCTTCTCCTACTGGTTTGATACGAAATTTCTGTGAATCTTTGTTTGCGTATGCAGCTAACTTCGCCTTTGCCCCATTTGCATCCGTTCCGATATCCAGTACATATGTCCCATTTCCGTCAAATGCTTTGAAAATAATATATCCTTCTCCAGCATCCTCAATATGCCATTTCTGCTCCGAACTTCCCGAAAACTCATACTGCTGAACTGCTGCTCCGTCTTTATTAGATGCATCTTTTACATCGATATACTTACCAGATTTTCTGTGGCGAATATAATAACTTCTGCCAGCCATTACCGACGTACTTACCCTGTCATGATGAATCACTACGTCCTGCGGATTTCCCTTGGTATCATAGGTATAACGGTATTGAACTCCCTCTGAATTTCTTGCCGCCGTCATATTTTTCTTTCCATCATATTCATACTCAAACGAAGAGCCGGTCACTTTAACCATTTTGGAAAGCAGGTCTGTTTTGTTGCAGGTAAATGCATTCTGCTCCGCTGCTGTCTTGGCACTTACAATATTTCCATTTGCATCATACACGTAACTTTCCGCATCATCACGGATCAGCTGCAAGCCGGTAAAGAATGCATCATTCTGCTGTTTCTGGTATTCGAGATAGATCTGAATGGATTCGTAGGTCTTATTTGTTGTGGAACCATCTTTCCTGGTCAGGATTACGCCATTGACAAACTGCCACTCTGTCACATACGGATTGCAGTTCACAATTGTCTCTGTCGTTGTTTTGTCGGTAAAATGAACCACTGCACGAACACGGAAGATTCGGCCCGGAATGGCGTCTGCTTTCACACTGCATCCGAACACAAATACATCGCCTTCTTTTCCGCTCACCTTTACGGTCTGCATCAGGTTCTTGTTTTTGGACAAGTTTCCTCGTAATCTTGCACATTTACCTTTAACTGAATCTGTTACAATCTGGTCTGCACTTTCTCCCTGACTTAATTTCCAGCCATTTTCTCCGGTTGCATTAAATGCCTCTTCAAAAAACGCATTCCGTAACATATTGAATTTATTTGCCGCTGCCGATTTTTCCAGCTGGAAGCAGGAAAAATAAGCCCATCCCTGCATATTATCCAAGAAAAACGCGGTAGTTACCTCCGTCTGAGATGCAATCGTAATAGTTACCGATACACGAGTCCATTCATCCGAATCTGTATCTTTCACCTCTGTTACCAGATCCATTTTCTCTGTATTTCCGGAAGAAAGTAAAATTCCGGCACCGCACTCGGAACGTTTTTTCTCTGGATCTGGTACACATTTTTCAACCTTAACATAGCAAGAAAAAGTATAAGTTCCTTTCTCTAAAACCTGCTTCTTTGAAAATCCATTTCTTCCGTTTACTGTATTCTTACTTATGATACAGCATTTTTTAACTGGAAATCCGTCTGGAATATCTAAGTCAGCGATCGCATTTTCACTTCCAGTTTTAATCTTATCCCACTGTACAAAATATGGTTCTGGCTCCATCCAATTCTTCACAACCTTCTGCAGCGTTCCTGTCTTGCTCAGCTTGTTATTCTTTCTTCCTTCCCGTAAAAACTGATAACTGTTTGCAGCACCATCTTCATCCGACACATCCGCCGGGCAGCCGAAATTGTCAAAGTGGTAGGTAAACTTTCGATTATCACCTGTCCGACTGATTTCCCCATCCAATCCCTGTGTTTCAAACACCGTAGTATTTCCATTTCGATAGGAAATTTTCATTCTCTGCCCATTCTGTGGTCCTGTATGTTCAAAAACTTCTGACACTCGTTTTACTCCGCAGTCATCCTGGTACTTATATGAAATCTGTCGCCCATCATTATTCTGTACGCTCACCAGAATATCTCCATCGTAGAAAAATTCCGTACTTTTATTATCCGGATAACTAATTCTGGTCAGATGTCCTGCACTGTCATAGGAAAAATAAATGCTTCTTCCATTCGCATTCAGATTGCCCAGGTTATTGTCTTTTCCATATCCGAAGTCCATTCTTGCACCGGTCGGGTCAATCAGATATGCCAGATAGTTTCCTGCTGTGGACGGGCCGTACTGCGCTTTCTGCAGATTTCCGTTGGAATCCTTGATACTCCTCATGTACTTGTCATGTCCAAACGCATATTCCCAGCCGTTTTTGTCCTTCATGATGTAATAAGAATCTCCGTCGGAAGAGCTTGTCTGCGTCAGCTCGTATCCAAGTCCATCTTCATCCTTTAATTTATTTCCATCCGCTGTATCTTTATAAAAGTAATGCCGGGTTCCATCTCCATCTGTGTAGACATACGGGAAGTTTGCGTTTCCTGTGGCTTCCATTTCCTGGATGAAGTTCATTCTCCAGCCTTTTCCCATACGGTTGTTTTTACTCCGTTCTGACAGATTATACACATGACGGATATGAATCGGCAGCAGTCCACCGCTGGTTGACGCATCTTCATGCACCCATACAAGGTTTCCATTGAAGTCATTAACATAGCCATGGCCTGCGCGTCCGGCATCCTGCTCATGGTAGCTGTAATAGTCCTCGAGTCCTGTTGTACTACGGTAATAAAAGATTCCTTGCGGGAAATACTCGGAAGTAATTCCATAAGAGTTATTGGATGGATAATCAGAAGAAATGAAAACGGCTTCCTGATATGGTGTCTCATTCTGTGCCGTGATAACAATTCCATGATTTACCCCTGTGTTATACCACTCACGCACCAGTTTTGTTACGTTGAATCCGCACGGTGTAACGGTAATTGTATTACCGGACTGTACCTGCTTTACACTGCAGTAATCCAGTACATTCGACTGATATGCCGGCTGATTGTTCCATGTGGTTGATCCCGGATTCCATCCTCCCGTTACT
>ULTJ01045179.1_pt1 | contig 10446 bp, 10 predicted proteins | sample 1957491 | NCBI WGS metagenome assembly ULTJ01 (sample SAMEA4835731, study PRJEB28245) | human gut metagenome | biome: gut microbiome; material: fecal sample | place: Denmark | collected 2008 | reverse complement strand
AAAACAGGTAGCCCGTATTGTAGGGCGTGATACATCAGAGTTGTCGGCGCAGGAAGTGCGTACTGCCGCTCTCGAAACATTAGCCGAGAACCTGAGTGATGGTGTTATAGCCCCCTTGTTCTGGTATATGCTGCTGGGGGTTCCGGGTATGCTTGCCTATAAAATGGTAAACACCCTCGATTCTATGATTGGCTATAAAAATGAACGTTATCACCGTTTCGGCTGTTTTGCCGCCCGGTTGGATGATGTCGCCAACTATATCCCTGCCCGGTTGACTGCTTTTCTCATGGTGTTGGCATCCAAACGACTGTCCCTGCTTGTCTTTATCGGTAAGTATGGCAACCAGCATGCCAGTCCTAATTCCGGTTATCCCGAAGCGGCGCTTGCCGGAATATTGAATTGTCGTTTTGGTGGCCCTCACAACTATTTTGGAGAAGAAGTATGGAAACCTTATATCGGCAATAATGAACGCCCGTTGACAACGGAAGATATGAAAATCGCAGTACGCATCAATCGTTGTGCCGAGTGGTTGATGGTGGTATCTGTAATAATTATCACCACCATGGCATCTTTCTTTCTAGCCCCTTTGTTATTTTAATTGAAGTTTCGTATGTTAAATATAAGGTCTATAAATGGGAATTTAGTCGCGCGGAGTGCGAAATTAAAAATTAAAGAATTAAAAAGGACACAGAGGTCACAGAGGTTTTAATTTTTTCGACGCGGATTTAGCGGATTATGCGGATTTTAATTTTTTAGACACAGATGACGCTGATGACGCAGATTTTTTCTTGAATTTTTTCTTGAGCAGCAACAAAGTAAAAAATCAGCTTAATCAGCTAAATCCGCGTCGAAAAAATCAGAGTCACAGCGTAGCCTTAAAATCTGCGTTATCTGCGGCATCTGCGTCTGAAAATACCCCATCCGAAGGGAAACCCTGCTCCGGCGCTACGCCGGTAAATTATCATTTCTCTTCCTCCCCATGAACTTGCGAAACTTGAATTGTTTTAACTAAATCGTTGCCTGTTTAAAAGATATTAAATATCTTTGCGTACAAACAAAGAACATGAGGAAAATACTGAAATATATATGTATTATTCTTTTTTGTGCTGCAAACGTGTTTCGCGTTTCAGCGGTAAACAGAGAAGATGCAGTGATTTCAGCATTTAATGATAGCTTTGGATTCGATTATCTTACCAAGGAAGAGTGCGACACGCTGGATATCAGTAAATTATTACCGCAGCTCGAAGCCGACCGGCAATACAGAACCTATTTTGAACTGGAAAGGATTCTCATCAAATCTTATCTTTTCCGTGGAGAAATACGCCTTGCCATCGCCTATAGCGACCGGATGTATTCCAAAGCCCACGCTCTTTCCAATACTTTCGGCACCGCCCTTGCACTGAATGCTATGGGAGAGGTTTATACCTATACCGGACGCGTGAATGAGGCTAAGGAAGCTTATGAAAAGTCTTTGGAATTATTTGACATCCTGGAAGGAGAAGACTTATATACCAGAATGTTGCTCGTTGAGCTTGTAGAATATAATATCCAAGTTCGGAACAAACGTTTGGCATCGCATTATGTGACTCGTCTCAATCGTTATCAGCCGGGGCAACTTACTCCGCCCGAACAAGCCGCCTGCTATGTTTCCAATGTGTATTTTCAATTATTTAAAGATGCGCCGGACATTGCACGCCAATACATGGATAAGATTGCTTTGCTCAATCTCGAACAGTTTCCGGAAATAAGAGAATATTTATTATTGGTGAATGCCCGCTACTTCCGTTCGGTGAAAGAGAATGAAAAAGCCCTGACAGCATACGACGATTTTCTGCACACGGATTATGCTAAGGCAAATACACGTTCCTACCGGGAAACTTTACAGGAAAAAGCTGATTTGTTACTGGAAATGGGAAACAAGGAAGAAGCTTACATACAGTATGGTAAAGTCTTTTCTTACGTAAAGGCCGCTTTCGATAATAACTATCCCAAAGAAATAAACCAGTTGACCATGCGTTTTCAGGCTGACCAGCTGGCTTATCAGAATGAACATGACCGTATTGTTTCCATGCGATTCTATCTGGCGGGAATCGTAGTATGCAGTATAGCTTTGATATTGTTTTTAATATTCAGTTGGAAAAAAATATTCCGTTTAAAGCGTTCCAAGCAACAGCAGGAAGCCATGAAACTGAAATCGGAGCGTGCCATCCAGCGCAAGAATATGTTTCTCTCCAACATGAGCCATGAAGTGCGTACTCCGTTGAATGCGATTGTCGGCTTCTCGGCCGTATTGACCTCTGAAGATGAATCGTTTGATGACGATTCCCGTAAGGAATTTTGTGAAATTATCAAAGTCAACTCTTTCCAACTATTGAAGCTGATTAATGATATTCTGGATATGTCCGATTTCGAAAGTGACAATATCACTTTCAACATACAGACCCATGATGCCGTGAAACTTTGCCGCGAAACTGTTGAAACGGTGATTGCCTCCCGTAAACTTCAGGTGGAGATGCGCTTTGACACGGAATTCAAAGAGTTGATGATGGAAACGGATGATTCCCGTCTGCGCCAGGTATTGATAAATTTGCTGGTAAATGCAGCCAAGTTCACCGAACAAGGCTCTATTGTACTTAAACTGCAATTGGCCGACGAACAGACCGCCATTTTCTCCGTTACCGATACAGGCTGTGGCATTCCACTCGAAAAACAACACTTAATCTTCGAACGCTTTGAGAAGTTAAATGATTTTGCGCAGGGTAGTGGATTGGGACTATCCATCTGCCGCCTGATAATGGATCACATGCACGGTAAGATATGGGTAGACAGTCAATATACGCAGGGTACCCGTTTTTACTTTACGCATCCGTTGAAATATACCCCCGATTCATCTGAAACCTCCGCCTCATGAAACGAATACTCATCATATTATGCACATTGTTCTGCGGCTGTTTCCTTTCGTTGAGAGCCGAGGATGCCAATGCGGGCCGCTATCAGGACAGCATTTTAAAAGTGTCCGAAGCAATGCCGCCAACGCTTGTAAGACTGACTTATTTACGAGATATGGCTTATCTGCACCAATATGCGCCTTATAACTTAACATTTTCGACCCGTCTATATGAGGAAGCCAAGCATCAAAAAAATACGTTTTATGAAAACATGGGCGCGTATTATTTGGCGGCTGCATACGATAAAAAGCACAATGCGGATAGTTTGTCCTATTGGGTAAATATCCTGAAAGAATTTGCCCCGGAGGTAGGTACTTATGATTATTATCTGGAGCAAAAGGCTGCTGTCAGTCGGGCTTTGGCATCCAAGGGAAAGATTGAAAAAGCGGTATATGTGGCAAAAGAAACATTGGCGGAAGCTGAAAAATTTGGTAGCAACAATGGTAAGATTGCGGCATATAATAGTTTAGGTTGTGCTTACGGTGTTTCCAGTCGTTCAAAAGAGGCATTGGACGTTTTTCTAAAGGCTTATAAAAGTTTCTCACCTCAGACTAAAACAAGTCTGAAGGTCGATATCCTGTCACGTATCGCACAGGTTTATGGGAATGCCGGATATGACAGTTTGAGAATACCTTATTTGGAAGAAATGCATGCCACATTACAAGAGGTGTTGATGAAAGAACCCGAAACAAAGAAAAACTGGGCAAACTTCGAGATTGATTGTGAAGTAAAATATGTATTGCATTTCCTGAACTATGAGCAATTTGATTTGGCGCAAGCACATATCGATACAATCAAATCACTCCTCGGCCCTCATGTAGATCCTGTATTTTGGCTGAATTTTCAACTGATTCAACTCCAATATTTTCACAGAACCGAAGAATATGACAAAAGTATTGCCCTAATAGATGAAGTAACTCCCAATGTACTCAATAATCATGTAAACACATTCGCTACCCTTATAAATTACAAAGCGAATACCCAATATAAGAAGGGGGATATTGACGGAGCTATTGAGACACGCAAATTTTTGATTCATAAACAAGACTCTCTTAATAATGCATTTTCTGCCAATCAGTTGCAGGAGGTAAAGGAAATCTATCATATCAATGAATTATTGTCGGAAAAGCAAAAAATACAAGACGATAATTATATGAAAGGTTTTATTTTCTTGACAATACTCTTGTCACTAATAATTCTGTTCTATTTCTATACCCATATTCTTTCTAAGAAAATATCCCAGACTGAGAAACTGACGGCGGAAGCTGCTTTGCAGGCAGAGGCGGATAATATCACGAAAGACAGGCTAAAGTCAGAAATCAGCCATGATGTACGTACTCCGCTGAACGCGGTGGTGGGGTTTGCCGAATTGTTGACCGGCCAGGAAGAACTGGATGCGGAAACAAAGAAAGAATACGGTCAAATTATCCAGACGAATGCAGAAAATCTATTGACCTACATCAATGGCATATTGGAATTGTCACGCCTTGAATCAGGTAAAATAAAGTATGATAAGGAAGCGTATGATATCGTGCAACTTTGTCGTCATATATTGCAAACAGTAAATAAAAAAGAGGACATGGCTTTGACCGTGACATTGCAGACCGATGTGGAAAGCCAGTGGATACAAACCGATTGCAAGTGGTTTGAAACGTTGCTTGTCAGCTTGCTCACTCCGTTGGAAAATGACACCGAGCAGAGCCGGGTGATAGTTCGCATGAAAAGGGATACAGCGAAGTCTTTACTCATATTGGATGTTATCAATTCTCCTTTGGCAAGAGTGCATTTTGAGAGCAAGACGAGTTTAATCCGCCATGAAATCAATGCGCATTTCATCCACCATTTCGGAGGTATCTACAAGGTACAACCCGAAACAGACGAAGGGCCGATGATTTCGTTCACCATTCTTTTATAAATCTATTTTGATGATACCGCCATAAGGTGTCAGTGCATTGAATGCTTCTTCGGGCTTAATGACGCCGGCGTAAATTTGCGCGCATATCAGTACACCGCCATGAGCAAAGATAGCTACACGGTAATAAGTTTTCTTTTTTAATTCATCCAAAAACTGGCTGACACGTTTATATTGCATGGCAAACGATTCACCACCGGTGGCGGCTACATTCAGATAATCGGCATACCACTCTTGCAGGCGAGGGTCGTCATTGAGGTCGAAAGGTTTCATTTCCCACGAACCGAAATTGATTTCCATGAGCCGCTTGTCACGTTCGGCATGCAGGTAACCGCAATAAGTGGCGAGGCGTACGCAGCGCGTAAGTGGACTGGTATATACGTGGTCGAAAGGTGTATACACTTTCAAGTTTTCTGCCGTTATAGCAGCTTCTTCCTCAAATGCCGGCTTCAAAGGTACATCAGTTTGCCCGTAACATACGCCGGGAGCGACATCAACAGAAGTATGACGAATAAGTATGATTTCCATAAATATCTAATATCTTATTTAAGTTTCGTAAACTCAAATTATTAGTTGACAAGGGGAAAAGTAGACGAGTTGACAAGGTATCAGTAGACGAGTTGACAAGGGAAAAAGTATCTTTCCTTGTCAACTTGTCCCTCCTTTCCTTGTCAACTATTTCCTAAACATCCCAGATAGAACGAAAGTTCGCATAACAAAAACGTAGCTCCGCAGCAATCACCCGTATAACCTTGCAAACGGCGTTTCATCAGTAGGCATAGCAGAACGAAAGTGATTAGCGGGAATAGGGTGGCAGGCCACAACCTTATCGGCAGGAACAATATAAAAGGGATTGCTCCACAAATAAAAGCTACTGATAATTCCCCCCAACTCATGCGGTTGTACACCACTTTAGCTTTACTGTCTTCCTCCTTCCGGGCGTATGGCAGATAGTTGACCAACTGTGACGCGCAGAATTTCGACCAACAGTCGCCACAGAAAACAAGAATACATAAATCAGTTAAAGGGAGAGCGTGCAATTGGAACAACAGTAAAAAATAGAGAACCAGCCCGATAACCCCATAGCTACCTATATGGGAATCTTTCATTATGGCAAGCGTACGTTCGCGGGTAGTGCCACCCCCAAAGCCATCCAGGAAATCAGCCAATCCATCTTCGTGCAGGCAACCCGTAACGAGCAGACGGGCGATAATGGCTAAAATCCATGCGATGGATATAGGCATAATCTGGCCGGTCAACCACAGTACGCCTGCCATGACTCCCCCGGTCAACCAACCTACCAAAGACCAGTAGGGCACTACATGCTTGAAACATTCTGCCGGTACTTCCTTGATTTTCCAGAAAGGCAATCGGGTAAGAAATATAAATGCGGCTAATACGTTATTCATACTCAAAAATATTTCGTAATGGAAGCGTGCGCAAAATTATCCATTTCGTTAATCATCCGTACAGCCGACTCAACTATCGGGTAAGCGCAGATAGCGCCAGTCCCTTCCCCAAGCCTTAATCCTAAGTTCAGCAATGGTTTAGCGCCTATCTTATCAAGTACTGATTTATGTCCTGTTTCATCTCCGCAATGCCCGAAGATTGCATAGTCCATCACCTCAGGATGCAATTTCCCGGCAGCAAGTATACAATTCGTCATGATAAATCCATCTACCAAAATCACCATTTTCAATTCAGCGGCCTGTAGCATGGCGCCTACCGCCATCACCATTTCCAAACCACCAAAATAGCGGATAATGTCGTAGGCGGAACCATCCCCTTTATAATTATCCAATGATTGTTTCAGCACTTCATATTTATGACGTATCCCTTCGTTATCCAGTCCGCTGCCGGCACCTACACATTGCTCCAGTGGTATACCGGTAAAACAAGTCATCCATAGGGAAGAGGAGGAGGTATTGCCAATACCCATTTCACCAAAACTAAGCACATTACTTCCCTCGTCGTGGCAACGGCGTACTATTTCCGCACCCCGTTCCAGACAGAGTTCCATTTCATTCTCCGTCATGGCGGCTTCGTGCAGATAACTCCGCGTACCTTTACGCACTTTCATATTGATGATTCCTTTTTCGTAAGGCAAGTCATAATCGACCCCGGCATCCACAATCTTCAAAGTGAACCCATGCTGCCTGCAAAGAAAATTGACTCCGGCACCTCCATGAAGGAAATTACTGATTTGCTGCCAGGTGATTTCTTTGGGTGAAAGACTCACACCTTCTTCCACAATACCATGATCGGCGGCAAAAATAATATTCTGCGGATGTTGCAAACTTGGCGTCAGTGTTTGTTGTATCAGTCCGATTTGCAGAGCCAGTTCTTCCAGTGTTCCTAAAGACCCTTTGGGTTTGGTGAGATTGTTGATTTTGTCTATCAATGCCGGGCGGATAGCTTCGTCGGGGCGGGTAATATGAAATGTTTTCATTGTATTTATTTACTATTAAATTACTTTTCGCTTCTCTTTCTCAATCCTTAATTTTCACGGGAATACCGGATACCATCAGAATAACCTCGTCGGCCTTTGCGGCTATATATTGATTCATCCATCCTTGCATATCGGTAAATTTCCGTTGAATTTCATTATCCGATGTGCCTCCCATACCTATTTCATTGGTAACAAAGATAAATGTGGCATCTTGTGCGGTGAAACGATTAAACTCCTCTTCAACAGCAGCCAGCGCCAAGTCTGTATCGGCATTCAAGTCGAAGAAAAAGTTTGTGCACCAAAGGGTTACGCAATCTATCAATACCGTTCTCCCTGACAACGAATGACGGCTCAATTCTTTTTCTTCCTCTATATTCGTCCATTCCGGTCCCCGTCTTTCCTGATGCCGCAGCACCCTTTTCCGAAACTCCTCATCCCATATACGTGCCGTAGCAAGATAAACCGGGCTGGGAGAGAGGCCAAGCGCCAGTTTTTCCGCATAACTGCTCTTACCCGAACGGGCTCCACCGGTAATAAGTATAATTCTTCCCATTGATTATTCTGAAGTTTACGGGAAGCAAATGTACATGATTTCCATGGTAGTGGCAAGTAATGTAATTAAAAAAGCAGGAAATAAATCGAATATCTCTTGTTTCTTTTTAAAAGATTTCATTATCTTTGCCCCCGTTTTCAAGTCAATGGAAACAAAATTCGCGGAAGTAGCTCAGTTGGTAGAGCATCAGCTTCCCAAGCTGAGGGTCGCGGGTTCGAGTCCCGTTTTCCGCTCTTTTGAAAATCAGGCAGTTACAGTCGATGTGACTGCCTATTTTCTTTAGATATGCTACACAATATACCGCTTTTAAATCCTTTTATCCCCCTTTAATCATATCTTTGTGTGCAAATTCTATGCAAATCCCCAATTGAGTAATATTCAAATTTCAGTCTTTTTATAAGCTTCTTCTTCATTTTTCAGTGACGAATTATAATTCTTTAAAGCGAAAATAGTTAAAATCATTGCATGCATTAAGATCATTCATTCTGACTCTTATAACTTTACTGTTTGGCAAGAAGGCTTTATGTACAGATAGCTTGTCAGGCACTTCATTTATAACAGAATATTGATATTAATATATGTAATATGGCAACAGTAAAAATCAAATTTCGTACTTCTTCCGTCCCAACGAGGGAGGGTGCAGTATTTTATCAGGTAATTCACGGCCGCGTGGCACGACAAGTCAATTCAGGTTACAAACTTTATCCAAATGAATGGGACGCGGTAAACTCAAAAATCATCATCCCGCTTGATACGGAAAATAGCCGCAGGAGTTATCTGACCTCGTTGAAAGGTATCTTAGAGAAGGATATCAAACGTTTCAAAGATATTATTGTCCGTTTTGAATGGGCAGACCGGAACTATACGGCTGAAGAGGTGACAGAACGCTTCCTCACCTCCCCGGATTCCCTAGGATTTATAGCGTTTGGTCGAGAACTTGTCCAACAATTAATGCAAATCGGCAAAAAACAAACCGCAGAACGGTATACGACCGTCTTGAACAGCTTCGGACGATTTCGCAAAGAGAAGGATGTACCTTTGGACGAGGTAGACTCCAATCTGATGGTTGGATATGAAATCTTTCTGAATACGAATGAAGTGTGTCCGAATACTTCTTCCTATTATATGCGGGGATTACGAGCCATCTACAACCGGGCCGTCGAAAAGGAACTGACCGTGCAGTGCAATCCTTTCAAACATGTATACACCGGAATTGGCAAAACCGTCAAACGAGCCGTACCCCTGAAAATCATCCGTCAGATTAAAGAGCTTGACCTGACGTTGTTCCCGGCCATGGACTTCGCTCGGGACATCTTCATGTTCTCGTTCTACACACGTGGGATGTCATTCATCGACATGTCTTACCTGAAAAAGAGAAACCTGCAAAACGGTATCCTCTCATATCGCAGGCAGAAAACGGGCCAACTACTCTTCATCAAATGGGAAAGCCCCATGCAGGAGATTATCGACAAATATGATACGGGCGAGAGTCCCTATCTCCTGCCGATAATAAGAAACACAGATGTGGACGAACGTCAACAGTATAAAAATGCGGCACATTTGGTCAATGACAAGCTGAAAAAACTGGGTGAGAGCTTGGGACTAGTTATTCCCCTGACAAGCTATGTCGCGCGCCACGCATGGGCTTCCATAGCCAAAAGCAAGAATATACCGCTGACAACCATCAGTGAAGCGATGGGGCACAGTTCTGAGAAGACCACGCAAATCTATCTAGCTTCGCTGGATACGTCTGCCGTGGATAGGGCTAATTGCCAAATACTGAAATCTTTATGATTGAGAAAATATAGGAGATTTACTGGGGGAATTGTAAGGTTCTCTTATTAAGAGAATTAGCATAGCGATTGCAAAAATAAAGAAAATACTGAAAACGACAATGAAAAACAATAAAAAACGGTTTTCATAAATAAAATAAATTGAGCCTGAATGTTAAGTAATATGGGATTTTGTTATGTAAATCTGTTGTTCTTAAAGTATACTTCCCTGGATATTAAGAAGATATTATTTTATCTTTCTCTTAATAAGAGAAGTGGTTGAAAATATATCTCTGTTGAACGACCTCACCTAAAGGTCGTGTGTCAGGACAAATTGTGAATGGATATTATATTGTATAGGAACTATAAAACAAATGTACTGTAACAGATTATGAAAATGAGACTCAAATTGACTATCATGGTAGTCGTGTTGGCGCTGTTTTCAAACATTAAGGCACAGGAAATAGCTCTCAAGACTAACCTATTCAATGATGTTCTCCTGTCTCCCAACCTTGGTGTAGAGGTGGGGCTGGCGTCTCGCTGGACTATTGACGTTACTGGCGAAATCAATGCTTGGACTATCGACAGTCACAAATGGAAGCACTGGTTGGTGCAGCCGGAAATACGTTATTGGTTTTGCCGACGCTTCGCCGGTCATTTTATGGGAATGCATCTTCTAGGCGGACAATACAATTTCGCCAACCTTGACCTCGACTTCAAGTTCCTCGGTAGTGATTTTCGTAAACTCGATAATCGCCGTTACCAAGGTTGGGGAGTGGGAGCGGGGATAGCCTACGGTTATGACTGGATAC
>ULTJ01054119.1_pt1 | contig 10485 bp, 9 predicted proteins | sample 1957491 | NCBI WGS metagenome assembly ULTJ01 (sample SAMEA4835731, study PRJEB28245) | human gut metagenome | biome: gut microbiome; material: fecal sample | place: Denmark | collected 2008 | reverse complement strand
TTACTGCGTTCTGCTCTAAGTCTCAATTTTATTTCCTATCTTTGTTCAAGAATAAAAAGAAAGGTTGAAACATGAAACGTGCCGTTCACATCAAAAGCATCAACGACTTTATACAGGGGAACACAGAAACCATGCGCAGGAAGATTAACTGCCTCGAACTCAATATTGACGACATCGCACAACACCTATCTTCTCCGGTATTTTTCAAAGCATCCGTCTGCATATTGGTTTTATCTGGAACATCCCATGCCGGCATCAACCACAAGTTCTATCCTGTTTCCGCCAGCACAATGCTTGTCCTTTCAGCCTCGCACTTATTCAATTTTGAAAACTGCACCCCCGATTTCAGATGCCTTTGTCTGTTGGTTAGCAAGGATTTTATGGAGGAAATGGACTCCACCGATATGATTTACAAACGAATCAGGTACGGAGTAAAGCTGTACAACCACCCCATACTTACGATAAACAATTCCGGTTTCTCCCTCCTGTCCACACGATTATCCGCCATTAACTGGGCAATCAGTAACACCGCCCACCGACATTATAAAGATGTAATACTGAATACGCTTTTCGCCTTCTACCTCGACCTGAGCGACATCATCGACCGGCAAAGTGAATGGAACAAGAATCCCAGCCTGACACGTCACGAAAGCGTCATCAAAGCTTTCATAGAACTGTTGATAGATAATTACCGCGACGAGCATAAAGTAGATTTCTATGCTTCCCGACTAAATCTTTCCGCTCATTACCTAACCCTCATAGTGAAGCGCGTCACCGGACAGAGCGCCTACGACTTTATCTTTGAGATGCTCTACAGCGATGCCCGTAACCTGCTGACCTATTCCCAACTTTCTATCCAAGAAATTACCGCCACTTTGCACTTCTCGGACCAATCCTCTTTCAGCAAGTTTTTCAAGCGAAGAGCAGGAGTTTCTCCGATTGACTATCGAAAGGAGAAAGAAATAAACAAGTGAGTATAATTAATAATTTATCCGGGAAAAGTAATCTGTAAAGTCAGTGTTTATAAGTATCAAATCTAAGTTTTTTATTTCGTCCGACCTTAGTTGTTTTTTCGTATGACAACTATAATACGAAAATGCAATAATTGTCATTCAAAAGAATAACCATGGTCGGACGAATTATTTTCCCGGACAAAAGCACTTATAAGTCCTAAGAAACAGTGTAAAAGTAGGGACTTTCCCAGTAAAATCAAAGCATCGGGAATCATTAGCTTATATCAGGCGATGTTTGATTAAGAGCAGAACAAAGATTAGCAAGAATAAATGCCGAAAATAAATAAATCCGGAAAATGCATCAGGGATAAATAAATAATAATTATATTTGCCACATCTTCACTATAGCGTAGTGATTTTTTTACATTTTAGAAAAGCGTTATTGAAATTATCTTCTATCATCAAACTTCGCAACTTTGATTTGTACCTGAAGATGATAACAACAACGCTCACGTCTACGTTATATATGCATCCTTTCCGCATGGAGGGGTGTTTGTATACATAATTGACGTGAGTGGCTGTTGTTTATCCAGGTACAAGGCATTGCGAAGGCCTGATGATAGGATAGACAAATACAGCAACTCACGTTTTTTTATGTTAAACTTTTAATTTATAATGTATGACGACAACAAACATGCAAACGATGAAAGAGACTTATATAGCCCCTTCCATTGAAGTAATCAAAATGGAAAATGAAGGTGTAATCGCGGCAAGTGGTTCCTCAGAGCCGTACAATCCCACTCCCATGGGCAGTGGCAGAGGGTCAGTACGTAATTACAACTCGGCATCCAGCAGCGATTTGGAAGATTTAATCAACGACATTTTGACTGTTGAAAATTAAGGAGGACACTTATCATGAAGAAAATACAGAGTTCTCTGAAAGCCACTGTCTGCATGGCGGCAGTAGCTTTGGCAGCAATAGGTTGCAGCCAGGATGAGTGGGCAGAGCAATCTGCACCTAAAGGCAACACTACAATTGTAGCGTCTTTTGATGGGGCTGATACACGTACTTCAGTCAATAGCAACAATAATGTAGTTTGGAATCAGAATGACGCTTTCGGGTTGTTCTATACAACTCAAACCTCAACAACCCCCAGTGCAACCGAATTCTCATGCCCCAGTGCTGACGGAACAAGCACTACAGCAGCATTTAGTGGTACGTTGGATGACGGGGCAACGACTTCATACGCAGTATATCCGTATCAAGAAAGTATGAGTTTAAGCAATAATACCGTTACGATGAAGCTTCCCGCCTCTTTCGATTACACAACGGCAAGCAACGGTCCGATGTATGCACCAGCTTCGGACATCACAAAGTCTATTTCTTTCAAACACTTGGCAGGATTGCTGAAACTGATAGTAAGCAGCAACATCGCTACTGAAGCCAAGAGGTTTGTTATCACAGCTGATAAGAACATTGCAGGTACTTGCACTGCTGATTTAAGTGCAACAGCACCGGAATTGGTGGTAACAAGTGGCGACGATGCAAGCACGACAATCACTGTCAATCTGAGCTTTAATGCAGAACAGACAGCTCCTACTACTTTCTACATTCCTATTCCGACAGGAACATACAGCACACTGAAAGCAGAGTTGCAAGATAATTCCGGTAAGGCACTATTCCCCGCCAAAGAGTGGAGCAACATCACCGTGGCACGTGCAAGTATGCTTACTTCCTCATTCGGATTTATAACGATTGACGCAACGACACCGAGTAAGATTACAGAAGCAATAGCAGCAGCACTTCCTACAGAAGCACCAGCTGAACCCGTAACAACAAACGTGGAACTCAGCGGTGCTATCTCTAACGAAACAAGTGGTTCCTCAAGTGCCATCGAACTGCCTATTGTCAAAAATTCCAATGTGAATCTGTCGTTAGCAGCTCTTCCAAGCACATCAAGCGCCATAGAACTAAAAGAGAAGAGCACTACAGAAACAGATCCTACCACCGCAGTGAACACTGTGAGCATCGCCATTCCTAAAGTAAAAAGCGGCAATACAGCTCCCAGCTTCACCATTACCATGCCCAAGACTACCGTAGTATTGGATGCGAATAGTACAGACGGAACAACGACTTACGGTACAGTAACCGCCAAGACAGCTCTAAATACTCTGGTAGTAAATAAAGGTGTCACCGTTACAAAACTGATTGCAGCAGGTGGAAACATCAGAGTGGCCGGTACAATCACTGAACTGGCAAAGGCTACAGCTTTCAGTGATGATGTACTCGTCATCGTTGAACCGGGAGCCAGCGCAACTATTCCAGAAACAGGATTCACTAAAATAGATGCCACCGTATATGACATGAAGAATGCCTTGGCCAACGGTGAAAATTACGTATTGACAGCGGATGCCGACATCACAAGCCAATACATCACCGTACCCGCAGGCAAGACTGCAACACTGGATCTGAGCGGACATACCATTACAGGAGCAAACAGCAGTTCAGACAATGACAGATTCAATGTATATGGAGAGCTTACGCTGAAAGACAGCAGCAACGGCGGAAGCGGCAAGATTATCGTCAACAAAGATTACGCAAAGGCCCAATATGACGGTGGTATTTTCCAAATCATAGGAGAAAACGCACACATGACAATGGAAAGCGGCACAATCAATACCGTAAGAACAACTCCTGGAAGCAATGGACAATATGCAATCGTCCTTAGTAGTGGTGGAGACTTCACCATGACCGGCGGTAAAATAGAAGCCGGATGGTATGCGATTTCCGATAACGGGGATTATGCCACCCAAAATTCCATCATCAACATCACAGGAGGCGAATTAAGTTCCGCAACAGACTATGCAATCTATCTGCCACAGTCCGGAACGACCAACATCAGCGGAGGTACAATCAAGGGAGCCGCAGGTGGCATCTGCATGCAGCGCGGAACATTGAACATATCCGGCACAGCAAGCATCAGCAGTAACGGAACAGGAGATACAGGCAATTGGTCAGACGGAACAGGAAAGACAGGAAATGCCACACTTGCCATCGCCGGGAAATACGGTGAGTGCACCGTAAATATCAGTGGAGGTACACTGACTGCCACAGGCACGGCACAACTGTTAATCAAAGAAGGCGGAAATCACGCAAGGCACATCAGCATCACCGGAGGTAATTTCTCCGACCCGAGCGTGCTGGACTACCTATCGGACAATGCCAACGTGAATATAGCGCTGAACAAGGACTATGAAACTACGGCATTATACATACCGCAGAATCAAACGGTCACTATGAATCTTAATAAGCATAAGTTGACCATCAAAGCAGACAAAACTCCGGCAACTATCAATACAGAAATAGGTTCTACATCCAATACCAATGCTTTCATCAGCGGCAATCTGACCCTGAAAAACGGAAGTGTTGAAAATAACAAGGAAGGAATGTCACTGATAGCCGCAAATGCCAAAATGGAATTGGACAGTATCACATATACGACAACGAGTACTGTGCACTATGGTATATACAACAACTCTAATATAGAGGGTTCCAGCATAACTGTCAAAAATTCCACGATGACCAGCAAATATTACGCCATCAGCACCAATGCCCTTGTCAACCCGGTGGGTAGCACAACCATTACACTCGAGAGCTCCACCTTCATCGCCGATGAGACTGCCCTCATGGTAAATATTCCCTCCGTTATTACAGCGAAGAATTGTACCTTCACCGGAGGCTGGCAAGGTGTATTCCTGCGTGGTGGTACTGCAACATTCACTGACAGCCATATCAATCTGAAATTCGTTGATTCCTATGCCACAAGCAGCAAAGCACAAGGTGCTACCTGGGGCAGCGGTAACGATGCGCCTGCAGCAGCCCTCACGGCCGGTAACAGAAGTTCCGGCGCCTATGACTATAAGGCCAAAATTACTTTAACCAACACAGCTTTCAGCAATAGCGGTACAGACAAAAGCAGCAAGGCAGCTACAGAGCAACCTGCCATCTATATCGATACGGAAACTGCAAGTTCCAAGCCTAACCAGGGGGTAGAACTTACTTACGATGAAGCCTCAAAGACTTCATTTAGTGCAGCCGGTAAAGGTCTTGTCATTGGACAGAATGCCAATGTCAAGATTAATGGCAGTACGCCGGAATAATAGGCCATAAACAAGAAAGCGGCTAGCACTTATCTGTTAGCCGTTTTTTCGATAGGTTCATTTCTCTTCATTCACTGCCTTCACAAGAAGAAATACCATTCATCCGCCTTTATTAAGTAACGTGAGTTCAATATGAAAATCAGAATATAACAGAATGGATATAAACAAAGCAGAATATTATTTTTAGAAATAATTCTTTTGTCATTTAACTCAAGGTCCATAAATAATGAGTCATTTCTTATACCGAACTCACGTTAAGTAATAATACATAATCTTTGCTTCTTAGCATTTTATTAATACATCAAACTATTATTTCCGGAAATGTATGAGAACACGAGCATTACATTATCAAGTAGGTACACACGCCTTTCGCATAGTGGCTTCTTCCAACTTTGACGTGACGGAAGCTTTGCCTTCATTGGGTCCGTTTCTGACTACAGCCAAAACAGACAACGAGATTATCTTTGAACTCTGCATAGACAATTCGGAAGTGACAATAGCCCCGGACTCCCTTGAAGAACTTGACGATATCCGCTTCAACTGGGAAGACGCCTCTTGCGTTATCCGTCCGATGCCCGACGAGACGACCTATCTTGTATTCATTACGCCTCAAAACAGCAAACAGACTTTTTATATGGAATGTGACGACAGATTCAGGTATTGCACCGCTTATCTACCCGCCAATGAAAACGCCCCAAAAGCCGGTTTGCGGGGAAGCCTGGAAAGTTTTGTTCTTAATAATTACCTGATGATGCTCTATGCTTTCAATGCAGCCCGGTATCATACGCTGCTGATGCACGCTTCGGTTATCTCGTCCAATGATAAAGGATACCTCTTTCTAGGGAAAAGCGGGACAGGAAAAAGTACGCATACTTCACTTTGGTTGAAACATATCCCGGGATGCCATCTGCTGAATGACGACAATCCGGTGGTACATGTGGATAGTGACACCAAGCAAGCCACTGTTTTCGGTTCGCCGTGGAGCGGAAAGACGCCTTGTTACCTCAATGAATCGGTACCTGTAGGCGCTTTTATCCGTCTGGAACAGGCGCTGGAAAATGAAATGGAACGGGAGAATGCCGTAGGGGCTTTCGCCGCCCTTCTCCCCTCTTGCTCCTGCCTAAAGCAGGATAAGGAAATTTACAACGGTATCGTTTCTACCGTAACGGAGCTGGCAACTCTTGTTCCTGTCTATCATCTGAAATGTCTGCCGGATAAAGATGCCGCTGAACTTTGCAGGGAAAGAGTAGAAAGGGATAATGGAGGGATAAAGTGATAGGGTGATAGAGTGACAAGGTCAAATGGAAACGAAGAAAATCATTCCTAATGAAGTATTGCTTCCCGAGGTTGCACGTCTCATCGAGGAGGGGCACACGGTGACGATTACCATTCGGGGAAACAGCATGAACCCGTTTCTGGTGGACCGCCGCGACCGGGTGACATTAGGAAGTTTCAACACAGACGACTTGCAGCCGGGGGTGGCTGTATTGGCACGCGACTTGACGGGGCGCATCATCTTTCACCGTATCATCCGGCGGAGCGGAGACGCACTGATATTGCAAGGTGACGGAAACCTTGCCCAAACCGAAGAGACAAACATCCGGCTGGTTATGGGACTCATGACCGAAACCATACGGAAAGGAAAGAGCTATACCGCCGACGGCAGAACCTGGCGGCTCTATTCGTACTGGTGGATGAAGCTAAAACCTGTACGGTGCTGGCTGCTCGCTTTATTCAGAAGATTATAAAACCAATACAACAATAAGCCATGAAAATCAAAAAAGGATTTATCTTACACCGGATAGGTGATGAATACATCATCATGCAAGACGGGTCATCGAACGTGGATTTCAGTAAAGTCATCAACTTGAACAAGACTTCCGCCATGCTTTGGAAAGCGATGGAAAACAAAGATTTTGATGTGAATACTTTGGCAAAGGCACTAACGGAACATTACGAGATTGATGCAACAACCGCTCACCGCGACGCGCAGAAATTCATCGGCTCCTTGCAACAGGAGGGTGTAATAGAATAAAAACGGATATGCAACACGCTTTCTTTTCCCTGGTACGTTCCGGTCTGTGGGGTACTCCGGCAGACGAACTTCTCTTCCAGTCCGTTTCAGATGCCGATTGGGAGATATTGTACCGTATGGCAAATTCGCAAGCATTGCTTGCCTTGACTTATGACGGCATCAGCAGTCTGCCTGCCGAACTGCGCCCGCCACGCGCCTTATACCTGAAATGGGCGGCGAGGACAGTGCAGATAGAACAAGCCAACGAACGCCTCAACCGAAGCGTCTCCGAACTGAATACCCTTTACAGTGAAGCCGGATTGCATCCCGTATTGCTGAAAGGGCAAGGCATCGGCACAAACTATCGCACTCCCCTACACCGGCAATGCGGAGATATCGACATCTATCTGGGAAAGAAAGGGCAACCCATAGCCAACCGGATACTGCTGCAACAGGGTGCCGTCGTCGAAGGAGAAGCTTCCGACAAGCATGCCAGCTATGCCCTGAATGGCGTACACATCGAGAACCACCGCATCATCCTCCGGCTGAACAATCCTTTCGCCAACCGCCGGGTTCAGAAACTAATCGGGGAATGGTATCCCCAGGGAGCAGAAACCGACTATGCAATGCCGTTGCCTCCCGCCACTTTCAATGCGCTATACATCTTTCTGCACGCTTTTATTCACTTCTTGAACAGTGGCATAGGCCTGCGCCAGTTATGTGACTGGACTTGCCTGCTTGCCAATCGCTCCAAAGACATAGACAAACCTGCCGTACTGCGCCAATTGCAAGAACTCGGGCTGCTCCGTGCCGCGCAAGCATTCGGATATATCGCCGTCAACCGTCTCGGACTTCCTTCCAATCACCTGCCTATTCCTATAGAAGACGCAAAGATTCCGGGTGAGAAGTTGCTGGCGGACATCTTCGCAACGGGTAATTTCGGCCAGCACGACGCCCGTATCAAGCCCCGTCCCAAAGGATACTGGGCAGGAAAATGGTACACCTTCTGCCGTGCCACCCGCCGTTGCAATGAACTGCGGCAGTTTGCGCCGGGCGAGGCTTTTTGGTATCCGATGACGTTGATTAAAGGCACGGTGGCTATACAGATAAATAGAATTAAAGGGAGAATAATTAAAAATTAAAAGACTGAGGGGGATGGAAAGGGACAAGAGGAAGAAGCTGAGATACATTTGGGATGTTTCCGCCGGACAGCGCGGACGCATTCTGCTAAGTTGCTTTACCGGCATTCTGGGCGTGGCTTCCTCACTGGCTTTTATCTATGCTTCCAAGCAGGTGATTGATATCGCAACCGGAGTTGCACAGGGGAGTCTGATGCAGGCGGCCGGTTATACTATCGCGTTGTTGATAGCCCAGTTGCTTTGCGGCACGGCAGATACTTGGATAAGTACCCGGATGCAGGTCGAAGCGGGAAACGCATTACGCCACCGGCTGTTCTCACGTTTGCTGCAAAGCCGCTGGAATGAGCTGGAACGCTTTCATACCGGAGACGTGGTGAACCGTGTGGAACAGGATACCTCCGCCATCGTTGCGCTGTTGACTTCTTCCATTCCCGCCTTTATCGTCACAGGCGTACAATTGTTGGCGGCTTTCCTTTTCTTCTGTTTTCTGGACCCGTCCCTACCTTGGCTCGTGGTTGCCATACTTCCCGTATTCCTATTGGGCAGCAGATTCTATATGCGCCGGATGAAACGCTATACGCATGATATCCGAAGCAGTGACAGCCGCATCCAGTCCGTTATACAAGAAAGCTTGCAGCATCGCACAGTGATTAAAACATTGGAGCAGGGAGAGCGTCATTTGGGCAAGCTCGATGACTTGCAGGATATGCTCCGCAGTCAGGTGATGGGACGTACCCGTTTTTCACTTTCCGCCCGCATGCTGGTTGCTTTCGCTTTTTCAGGCGGATATCTCACAGCATTTCTTTGGGGAGCCGTCCGCCTCAGCACAGGCAGCATCACTTTCGGTACGATGACCGCTTTTCTGCAACTGGTGGGCAAGGTGCAACGTCCTGTTCTCGACCTTTCGCGCCTGATACCTTCTTTTGTCAATGCCCTTACCGCCATAGACCGTTTACAGGAACTTGAGGACTTACCGGCAGAAACAGATGGCGACAGCATCCTATTTGCTTCCACTCCAAGTGTTGAACTGAAAGATATTACTTTCAGCTATACCCTTGGTGACCGTCCTGTCTTCAACCATTTCTCTTGCCGATTTCCTGCAGGGAGCTGTACAGCCGTAGTCGGTGAAACGGGGAAAGGCAAAACCACTCTTATCCGGCTTCTGCTTGCGCTGGCAACACCGCAGAAAGGACATATCAAACTAGCAACAGAGGAATTTTCCATAAATATCACCCCGCAAACCCGCAGTAACTTTGTGTATGTTCCGCAAGGTAATACTTTATTCAGCGGCACCATACGCGACAATCTGCTAATGGGTAACCCGCAGGCTACCGATGAAGCCATGCAACAGGCACTGCGCACCGCTACCGCCGACTTCGTATTCCAACTGCCCAATGCTATGGACACTCCGCTCAACGAACAAGGCGGTCGCTTGAGCGAGGGACAAGCTCAGCGCATTGCCATAGCCCGTGCCCTGCTACGCCCCGGCAGCATACTGTTGTTGGATGAAGCCACCTCTGCCCTTGACCCTGACACGGAACGGCAGCTAATAAAAAACCTGCGCAGAGACTGCGCAGGCAAAACATTTATCTTCGTGACTCACCATCCCGCCGTGGCGGAAGCGTGCGAGGTAATCATACAACTATAAGCATAATAGATATTCTTTAACTATAACTTAGACAATATTTCCGGCAAAGCAGCTAACAAATAAAATGGTAAGTTCACCAGACGGAAGCATTTACCTTCTATAGTCTGTACCTTATCTATTGAGAAATTACCTGTCCACTTGCGTAATTCTCTAATTATACTTCGTTCAAACATTTCGTTTTCAGCTTATAACACATGAGCAAAGATAAGAATTTGTTTCATTGCAGAGGTATCCTTCAACTTTCCAACATAAAAAAGGCTGTTTCACAGTCCATGAAACAGCCTTTTCCTATAATTAAGTACTTAAGTTCTACTTAGAAAAGTTTAGCAGGATATTCTCCGGCTTCAACCAATGCCTGAATCTTATCTACCACACTCTGGCGGTCTTCAGGATAAGTTACGCCAAACCATTTGCTGGTAGTATCAAGCACCTCACAAGTTGCGGTACCGTCGCTAATCAACTTATCGACCATCAATGGAATGAAGAATTCGCTCTTCAGGTTCTCCATGTTCTTCGGATCACTGAGGAATGTCTTGAAGAATTCCTGGCTGTAAGCGAAGTAATCGGGAG
>ULTJ01005505.1_pt1 | contig 10501 bp, 13 predicted proteins | sample 1957491 | NCBI WGS metagenome assembly ULTJ01 (sample SAMEA4835731, study PRJEB28245) | human gut metagenome | biome: gut microbiome; material: fecal sample | place: Denmark | collected 2008 | reverse complement strand
GAAAACGCAATACATTTTCATCGAAATCAGGACGTTTGAAATGAGTAACACTCATGTATAATCCATCTTTACATATAAAAAAGAGTCGAGAATTATATGTATATTCAGGAAAAAGTGTTTCACCAATTACTTTTAAATCCTTGTCTAATATTATAATAGAAAACCGCTTTCCTCCCCAATGTAAAATATCCATATAATTAGTATCATTCTTATCTAACTCTACATCAGGATATGCAAAACGATAATAGACTTGTCTATATTTATCATATACAATATTTCCATAACCAGCGGTTTCACAGTTCTTTTTCAAAGCAAGATTCAAGTCCATTCCTTTTATCGGTTTTACTTCTACTTTATCAATATATCTACTTTTAGCTAGATATGATTGTTTTTTAGAAAAATCTGACGACAATATAACTAAGGAATCTTCAGTATCAAATGAATATAATAGTTTCTCTCCATCATAACAATGACTGACAGTAATACCTCGCACATAAGAGGATATACCTGAAGTCGGCACATAAGATAAATAAGTCAAAGGAGTGACCTCCTTAGTACCAGAAATAGTATCCAAGAGAGCACCAATCGGACTACATGGCAAAAAATCTCCTCCCAACAAAGGATTTACAGGTTGAGGTATGTAAAGTTTATCATTAATAAAACAAATGGGGGAATGAGTTATTGTCGTACTTAAAAAACGTACCAGTGGAAGTTTGCCTTTCCATTGAGAAAAATCAATTTTTTGTTTTATTTTAGCTGTAGTGTCTGTTACAAAAATTCCTCCTTGAGGTGAAGGTATATAGATATTGTTAAAGTCTTTCACATAAAAACTGTTAATCGCTATAACTCCATCTTCTCCCTCACGAGCAAATCTTACCTTTTTAACCAGATGTTGTGTTCTTATATTATAAAATAGGATCTCATCTCCTTGATTATCAAAAGCTATGTATTCATTTTGATTATCTATAAAAGTCCACAAACAAAATTTAGGAAGGCGAGTATCCTCATCAATTGGAAATGACAAATAAGTTTCTTGAGGAGTTAATTCATAAGAATCATTTCTTTTTTCTTTTGTTGTACATGATATGATTATACAACAAGAAAAAATAGCAATCCAATAAAATCTGTTTTTCATAGTTTCTATAAATCTATTTCTATACAAAACAAAAAGACTATCAAAATTAAGAAACTGTTTTGATTTAATTTAAAAGTCTATCAGTTGTCAGTTTCCTATCTATTTCTTATCTTTAAATATAACGACCAAATCATATTTAAAGAGTAATAAAATGGGATATTGTACTGATAAACAGTGGCAAGTTATAGAAAATCTTTTAGATGACAAAGATCTCAAGCGAAAACATTCTCTCCGTTCTATTTTAATGGTATTTTTTATTTGGTAAAAACCAGATGTCAATGGCGTATGCTTCCTTCCGACTATGCTCCCCGGAATACAGTTTACTATTATTATCGTAAATGGAAAAATAATGGGTTTATAGAGGAAGTACATACCGGAACTGTGCGATACCTTCCGGCATTCTCACGGTCTATCCCGTGAAGAATAAGGGCGTGTATCTCTTTGACGGTTCGTTCGCTTATCTCTATATCTTGTTTGGCAATATCTTTGATATAGCTGATAGCTTCCACATGATTGATTGCTTCCAAATGTTCACGCATGGACTTCCCCGAAATGGTAACGCCTTCGTTCACTACAAGGGCTGTTTCCTGTAAGGTGAGCGTATTACCTTCTATACGATTACTTTCGTAAGTGTATTCAATATCCAAAGCATCCTGAATCTTTTTCAAGGCTTCTTCGGGCAATGGACGTAAAGCAGATAGCTGTTCTCTCCGAACATCCACCTCTTTCAGCATAACATTTATATCTTCATTCATGTTATTCTATTTCTTTAATTCGTTCTATTTGTTTATTCAGGAAGTAATCGGCATACGGAGAATAATCTCCTGTTTCATAAAAGCCAATAAGTCCTTTCCTGTAATTCAGTATATCGGCATCCCTTGAAGAATAAACAGGGATAATATCAGCATTCATCAATACAATACTTTCCATCATTCGGGAGGTACGTTTGTTCCCGTCAATGAAAGGTTGCAGTTTGGCTATGTTGCAATGAAGATAAACGGCTCGTTCCAATGGATTTGTCAATTGCTCTTGCTGATAAAGTATTTCATTCAACTTTACCCGAATATCATGCAAATCCTTTGGCGAGACATATTCCGTACCGCTGATACGGACAGCTCTCGTTCTCAAATAACCTGATTCTTCATCAGAAACCAGCCCGGTAGATATGGATTGATGCACCCTGAACAAAGTACGCTCATCTATCACTTCCTGATTTTTCCCTTTATTAATATATTCCAGTTCAGAGATAAAAGTATTATATAAATTCTTCAACATCTTGGCATCCTCATATTTCTTTTCAGAGGTAATGCCATCTTTAAGCAATGCTTCTGTTTCTACATAAGTATAAGTATTACCCTCTATCTTGCCGGAATAGTAAGACCATACAACGGCTAAGTCTTTTATTTCATTGGAACGCAAATCCGATAACTTTGCCAAAGGATGATTCAAAATGAATTGCGCCTTTTCCTGCTGCTCTTTATTAAATATCTGTTCCATTGTTTATGGTCAAATCTTGTTATTTCCTATGATACTCTTACTTTCATAATACTTAATCCTACCTTTAAGTTCATCCATATCTTTCTTAATGGTATCAGAGATAGGAATATTATGCTTATCCAAAAAGGCTGTGAGCTTTTGAAGTTCTTCCTGTACTTCCATTTTTCGGATGCCGTAATAATAGGTAGAAGTGAAATCAAATTCATCTTTGGTCATCAATACCCGTGCCACATCTTTAGGGGTTGTCTTGTCGGTGATATGAACATCTGTTTCCAGTAAAGAGGAAATGTACTTTAAATCCGAAACATCAGGACTATACTGTTTTTTTTAGTACATCAAAATAAGGATTAAACTTTTGTTCTTTAGCATCCCATTCAAGTTTCACCATTCCAAAACCATGAATTGAGTAAGCTATCACCTTTTTAATAAGTCCTTCCAGTTCTTCCTTACTGATACAAACCCCATCTGAAACACCGGCAGAATAGTTATCGAAAAAATAGGCTGGTTCTACATTAAAATATTGAGCCATAATCAATAATGTATCTATTTTAGTAGAGTTAGCCTTGATAATTTTATACAAGCTCTGCTCCGTCATACCTAATTCAATGGCAGCCTGTTTCATTGTTACGTTTTTCTTTTCGCACAACTCCTTTATTCTTTCAAGATGAACCATATAAGTGTATTTAAAAGTCAAGTACTAAACCATTAGTTTAGCTTTAACTATATTATTTCTATATTTACAGTATCAAAGGTAAGAAATAAAATTTAGTGTTCAAATAATAAACAGATTTTCTAACTAATAAAGTAGAAGTATGGAAACAGTAATTGTAACTACAGAATCCGCTATCGAAAAGATAATGGAAAGAGTGGTAGCGTTTCCGCAAAGGAATGCTACCCAGCAAATGAACTGACATGACAATATCCCAAGAAACAAACATCTACATATCAGAACTTAAAGAGGAAGAAGATAAGGAGCAAGCGACAGAACCCATATTGAAAAAGTTTATCGTGTCGGATCATAGGGATTCTTTGCCAGCTTCTCCTTATCGACAGCAATACCAATCAGGAATTTCAAGTTAGAGTGCTTCTTGTAGACGGTAGAAAAAATATTGCCGACTTCAAATTCATGGTTATGGAACTGCTGAATGAAGTCCAAAGTAATCTCACTGAAAGAAAGGGTAGGTCCCCATCCCCTCATCGTATTGATGAGCTTATAATAATTGGAAATTGTTCCTGCTGCACGAGATTGTTTTAACTGTTCAATCTCGTTTTCTGTAAAAACATAGAAATCCGTATTGCCGTGATGCTTATCTTTCAGGCGTTCCAAGAATTGAGGAATAGGCAACGGAGTAAAGAAGTTCTCCATTACTATCGTGTCTGCCTTCTAACACTCATCACATCCTCGTAACATATTATTAGCTAGTGTATTCTATAAAGCAGGTTTTATAGAGACCTGGGGACGTGGCATTAGTAAAATATGTACTGCCTTTAAAGCTGCAGGCATAGAAGAACCCATATTTAAGCAATCAGAAGGTGGTATGCTGGTCACGCTCAATCGGAATTATCCTAAAATAGCAGATGGCAAATCACAAAGAATATTGAATGACCCAATAAATGACCCAATAAAATTGTCGTCAGTGGATATGAACGTATTACGTATATTAGCCACAAACACACAATCAACCTACGATAGTCTTGCAGTAGTTCTTTCATTATCAAGTGCTACGACAAAACGTTCCTTACAAAACCTAAAAATACAGGGATACATTATTCGTCAAGGTTCTAAAAAAACGGGCTTTTGGCAACTTACGGAGAAAGGAAAAGCTCTGATAAGTTAACTCATGAAAAAACAATAATAAAAAAAGGACTTTAAATTGTTTCCTTTAATTCTATCTTCTGAAAACGCAATACATTTTCATCGAAATCAGGACGTTTGAAATGGGAGGTACTTAGGTATAAACCGTCTTTACAGAGGTAGAAAAGATTCGGGTTGTAGGTATATGCCGGAAAAAGTGTTTCTCCAATCACATTCAGTTCCTTATCCAATATCATAATAGAAAATGACATTTTACCTGAACGAAGCAATTCCAAATAGTCACCGGAGTAATCATTTATTTCAGTTTCAGGATAAGCAAACCTATAATATACTTTCCTATATTTATCGTATAAGATATTTCCGTATGAGGCATGTTCACATTGCGCCTTAATCAGTTTCTGAAAGTCATCTTCTTTGGAACGGAAGACGGTTACTTCATCTATATACTCGCTTTTAGCCCTGATTTTCTCTACTTGCTTATGGTCCGGAGTAGTCTTATACAGGTATTCGTCAGCAAAAAAGGAATATATAAAATGCCGCCCGTCGTAGCAACAAGAGTATTCTGCACCCGTACCTGCTACGGTACCAAAGTCTTTGGGAGTAATCAAGGGGGGAAACTTCATCGGCAGTGCCGCCACTGTTTTTTTCACGGTATCAACCACAGCCTGTACAAAACTCTGTTCTAATGCTTTTTCTCCTAATCTGCCATTAAGCATCTGAGGGATATACAAATTATCGCCGATGAACGTCAACGGTTTCCCACCATACAATATCGGCGGAACTAATGATTGTCCGCTTGGTGTTTTCAAGAACTCAATCCGCCGTTTAATGACTCCGGCGGTATCTGCCACATAAATTGTACTTACATAAAGGCTAGGAATATAAATATGCTCCATATCAACAATGGCATATCCGCCAAAACCTCCTGTTACAGAATTATTGCCTTCGGCATCAATGTAAACCCGTTTTACCAATTCTTCCGTATTGACATCATAGATTAGAATTTCCCTCTCGGGTAAATTCTGAAAACTCAAATACCACTTGCCTTTTTCCTTGAATGGGAAAGCCGATGTTTGAGGCATTCTCACATCATCCGGAATATTGAATGACAAGAATTTGTCCATTGCTTCCAATTTACAAGTGTCTTGACTTACTTTAGAAGTACAAGAAAGGATAGAAACTATGATGCATAGAAACAATAATACTTTTCGCATATAAATTTAGTGTCTGTTAAAAAATAGCTAAAATCTTCTTCTAACGTAGTTCCCGTATCAACCGGATAGTTCCTTGCTTCGAAGAGGGGGCTATCAGACTGATTTAACGGTAACAGGGTGGAAATATATAACAAAAGTGTTGAACCTGCAAGAAAGAAAGCGGAAATATGATTTACAAATGCTATCATGTACTTGCAGCACTTGAACTCTTAAGAGACTGCGAACTACAAAAACTGTATGAATTCTTTGCCAAATACAAAGAGATAGACCGGGTTATATTATACGGCTCGCGTGCCAAAGGAAATTACAAGCCTTTCTCTGATGTAGATATTACATTGGTGGGAAATGAGCTCACAAGCAGTCATTTGAACAGATTATCTGCCGACATAAACAACTCTTCGCTAGCCTACAATTTTGACATATCCATCCTGCACCAACTCAAAAATCCCGAACTGCTGGATCATATACAGCGCAGAGGGGTTACGCTCTATACAAGACAGTGAAAAACAGGCTTGCAGATAAAGTATCTGCAAGGATGGTAACTACCGGAGCTACAAAAAGTTATCTGTTAAAAAATTGCAAATGGCAGATAAATATGAAAAATAAAACTTTATGTAAAAGGTAAGAGAAGTATATCTAAAACAAGGTTATGTCAAAAGCACACGAGTACTTTCATAATATTATAATATTAGGCGCGAATTATGCTTAATAACGCGGATTCAATAAACTAAATCCGTGAAATTTGCGCAATTCGCGCCTAAAAGAAAGTGTTAAGAGGGTTGTGAAACAACCTCGTTATTCCAGCTATTTATTATCAATCTCTGTTATTTCAGCAAAGATTCCGGATCCAGATGATCGGCTTCAATATCCTTGAAGTAGCGGTAAGTACCGACTTTCAATTCTACTGTAGCGGCGTCATCACAAACAATGATGCCTTTTTCGTGCATTTGCAAAGCACTGATTGTCCACATCTGCATTACAGGACCTTCTACCGCATGATAAAGGGCACGAGCTTTGTTATGGCCGTTTACGATAATCATTACTTCCTTGGCACTGAGCACAGTACCTACACCGACTGTCAATGAAGTCTTGGGCACTTTGTTGACATCGTTATCGAAGAAACGGGAGTTGGCAATGATGGTGTCGGTAGTCAACGTCTTCTGGCGAGTGCGTGAAGACAGGGAAGAACCCGGTTCGTTGAAAGCGATGTGCCCGTCAGGACCGATACCACCCATAAAGAGGTCGATGCCACCGTATGATTTGATTTTCTCTTCATAACGGGCGCATTCGGCATCGAGGTCGGCAGCATTGCCATTCAGGATATTGGTATTCTCGGGTTTGATATCGATGTGACCGAAGAAATTGTTCCACATGAATGAATAGTAGCTTTCGGGATGTTCCTTCGGAAGACCTACATACTCGTCCATGTTGAATGTTACCACATTCTTGAAAGATACGATACCTTTCTTGTTGAGGTCGATTAATGCCTTATACATGCCCAGAGGGGAAGATCCGGTAGGGCAACCAAGTACAAAAGGTTTCTCAGGTGTCGGGTTAGCGGCCTTGATTTTCGCAGCTACGTAATGCGCAGCCCACTGTGATACGGATTGGTAATCCGGTTGAATGATTAGTCTCATGTGATTGTTTTTATTAGGTTAATAAACGTATTATTAATTATTTACGGTCTTTTTTCAAACGTTCTGCCATGGCACGCGCCAGGTTTTCACATTGTTCGTAAGTGATGTCTTTCATGGCCTGCTTCATTTCCACAGGGTCGCCTATTATTTCGAACTTGCTTTTTTCGGCAAATTCGCCCATACGCTTCACGGAAGCACCTGCCCAGCAGAAAGAGCCGAAATAACCCAGATAGCGGCCTTTCACTTCGCGTACCAATATCTTGGACAACAAAGATTCCACTTCGGGGAATATCTGGTTACTGTAAGTGGGGCTACCGATAATCAAGCCCCGATATCTGAAAATATCGGCTATTATGTAAGAAGGATTACTCTTGGTGACATTGTGCAACACAATGTTTTTGATGCCTTGTACTGATAATTCCGCCGCAATAGCCTCGGCCATCTGCTCCGTGTTGCCATACATGGAGCCATATGCGATAACCACTCCTTCGTCGGCGGCATAGCGGCTCAACTTATCGTAAATGCCGATAACCTTGGCTATATTGTCCGTCCACACGGGTCCGTGCGTGGAACAGATGGTAGAAATGGGCAGTCCGCCCAACTTTGCCAATGCTTTCTGTACGGGAGAGCCGTATTTTCCAACAATATTGGAATAGTAACGAACCATTTCGTCCCAATACTTATCCACGTTCATGCGGGTATCGAGGAAACCGCCGTCCAGCGTTCCGAAGCAACCGAAACCGTCGCCGGAGAAAAGTACTCCTTCGGTTTCGTCAAATGTCATCATCGTTTCGGGCCAATGCACCATCGGGGTCATGTAGAAACGCAATTTGTGATGGCCTAAAGCCAGAAAATCATCCTCTTTCACCAGGTATTGTTCACCCGTCACGCCATAAAAGCCTTCAATCATGCCGAAAGTCTGCTTATTGCCGACAATGACAATATCCGGGTAATGTTGTTTTATCAGGCGGATAGAGCCGGAATGGTCCGGTTCCATGTGATTGATAATGAGGTATTGGATGGGGCGTTCGCCTATTATGCTCTTTATTTTGCGAAGATATACTTCAAAGTAACAAATATCTACGGTATCGATCAACGCTACTGTTTCATCGTCTATCAGGTAAGAGTTGTAAGAAACTCCGTAAGGCAATGGCCACATACCTTCAAACAAATGTTTATTACGATCATTCACTCCCACGTAGTGGATTTTTCCTTTTATCACTGTTTTTGGGTTCATTGTTTTTTCTCTAATTTAGATTGATTCCATATTCTAACGTCGGCAAAAATAAGTCTTTTTTCTCACATTTCATATTTCTTGCCTTGATAAGCGCCGAGTTCTTTCATTCTTTTTTGTACACGATGGTTAAATTCATAATTTTTTAGTCCCCAATCCGGCGCGATCAATAATTCTTTGGGAGATTGGGACACAAATCGCTCCAAGACCAAGTCGGGACGCAGATGCTCGACATAATCTATCACGAGGTCGATATATTCTTCTACATCAAACAAATGGAAGTCTTCAGGATGTTGTTCGTACTCCAACGCCATGCGGGTGCCGCGTATCAGTTGGAGCTGGTGCATCTTTAGAGTGGTGAGGGGAAGGCGTGACAAAGCGGCTGCCTGGGATACAATGCCGGAGTGCGTTTCGCCCGGCAACCCAAGGATGACATGTCCACCGGTGAGGATGCCGCAAGAGGCTGTACGTTCTACCGCATCGATGGTAGCTTGAAATGTATGTCCCCGGTTGATGCGGCGAAGGGTTTCGTCATTGGTGCTTTCGATACCATATTCTACCAGAAGGAAGGTGTGTTTGTTGATTTCCTCCAGATAGTGAAGCAGTTCGTCGGACATACAATCGGGACGGGTGCCGATGACCAGCCCGACAACATCGTCTACGGACAAAGCCTCTTCGTATTTCCGCTTCAGGGCTTCCAGTTCGCCATAGGTATTGGTATATGCCTGAAAGTAGGCGAGATATTTCATTTCCGGATATTTGTGGGCAAAGAACAGCTTTCCTTCTTCCAGTTGCCGGGTAATGGGTTTTTCCGTCCGACAATAATCGGGGTTAAAGGTTTGGTTGTTGCAATAGGTACAACCGCCATATCCTTTACTGCCATCCCGGTTGGGGCATGTGAAACCGGCATTCAATGATATCTTCTGTACTTTGTACGGAAAATAGCGTTTCAGAAACGAAGGAAACTCATTATAAAGAGGTGTAATGCTCATAATTCTATCTATTATGAAACAAATGTAATGCTTTTGTTCGAAATAAAATAAAATAAATTCATAGCTTTGCATGTAACCCTAACCAATCTACTAAGATAATGAGTAACTATCACAAAAATTTGGTCTTCATAGCCGCTTGTATCGGAATGTGTTTCTTCGGAGTTTCGATGATTACGTTGGGCTCGGTATTGCCGTCGCTAGTTATAAAACTGGGCTTAAACAGTTTGCAGACCGTTTCACTTGTGACATTCCTGCCGTTCGGCATGTTGGTGGGGTCACAGGTTTTCGGCCCCATTGTAGACCGCTTCGGACACAAGGCATTGCTCGTACCCAGTTGCATCATCGTATTGCTGGGGATGGAAGGACTCGCCTTCTTTGAAAATATTTCCATGCTGCAAGTTTCCATCATCGGCATCGGCCTGGGCGGGGGTATCCTGAACGGAGAGACGAACGCATTGGTGGCAGATATCTCGGAAGAGGCGGAAAAGGGTTCCCGGCTTAGTTTCCTGGGTATGTTCTACGGACTGGGCGCATTGGGTATCCCTATGTTGCTGGGTATCTTGTCGGAGCATTTCACCTACGAAGTAATTTTACAGGGCATCGGCATCATCATGCTGGCGGCTATCCTGTTCTGCATCCCCATACGCTTCCCGGCGCCGAAACAGGCACAAGGTTTTCCCATAAAGGAAGGGGTGGGGTTGCTGAAAGAGAGTAGTTTGTTGCTGTTCAGCTTCATTCTGTTTTTCCAAAGCGGCATTGAGGGTGTTTGCAACAACTGGTCAACGAGTTATTTCGGGAAGGCAACAGACATCCCCGCCGACCGCGCATTGTTGGCACTGACTTGTATGATGGTGGGATTGACGGTGGCACGCATCCTCCAGGTCGTTATCTTCAAGAAAGTAAAACCGGAAAAGGTGTTGCCTTATAGTCTTGTCCTGACTGCCATCGGTTTCGGCCTGCTGATATTTTCGCCGGA
>ULTJ01002806.1_pt1 | contig 10506 bp, 2 predicted proteins | sample 1957491 | NCBI WGS metagenome assembly ULTJ01 (sample SAMEA4835731, study PRJEB28245) | human gut metagenome | biome: gut microbiome; material: fecal sample | place: Denmark | collected 2008 | reverse complement strand
GGCTGCCGCATCTTCTCCGCCCAGGTGTTCGACTCGCGCGCCGGTGCCGGCGAAGGCGACTTCGCCAAGGCAATCGTCTATGCCGCCGACCGCGGCGCTTCCATCGCCCAGTGCTCCTGGGGCTGGGGCGAGGCCGGCTACTGCGAGCCCTCCGTGCTCGCCGCCATCGACTATTTCACCGAGGCTCCGCGCACGGAAGTGATGACCGGCGGCCTCTGCATCTTCGCCACCGGCAACTTCGGCGCCACCGGCGACTGGTGGCCCGCCTGCTACGAGAAATGTCTCAGCGTGGCCGCCATGACCTCCATGGGTACCCCCGCCTCCTACTCCAACTACGGCGAGTGGGTCGATGTGGTCGCTCCCGGCGGCCTGATGGACTACAATTCGGCCCTGGGCGTGCTTTCCACCCTGCCGGGCAATGAATACGGCTTCAACGAGGGCACCTCGATGGCCACTCCCCACGTGTCGGGCATCGCCGCCCTCATCCTGTCCAAAAACGGCAAGCCCGACCTGCTCAACGAGACCCTCCGCCAGCAGATTGTAACCTCTGTCAACGACTTCTACTCGCTCAACCCGTCGGCCAAGGGGCTCTTCGGCTCGGGCTACGTCGATGCCGCCAAGGCCCTCCGCATGAGCGACGGCACAGCCCCCGAGGCCGTAGCGGCCATAACGCTCGCCCCCTCACAGGAGGAAATCAACGTGAAGTGGACAATTCCCGCCGCGAGCGACAACAACGTCAACCACCACCTGCTCTACTACAGCACCGAAGCCTTCGACGCCACCTCCGACCTCTCGAAGATTCCCAGCGTGATTGTCGATACGAAATTCATCGACTCCGGCGCCGAGTTCAGTTATGACCTCACCGGCCTCACGCCGATGACGCAATACTGGATAGCCCTCCGCGCCGTAGACCGCTGGGGCAACGCCTCCGACCTCTCGCCCGTGGTTTCGGCAAGCACCAACGCCGGCCCGCTCATGACGCTCCCCGACGGCGGCATGACCGTAGCCGTTACAACCGACGCCACTGCAGGCGTCACCGCCGGCAGCTTCACCATCGGCAACGACGACGAAGGCCTGCTGAAATGGAGTGCATTCACCCGCACCGTGCCCGCATCGCTCTTCGGAGTGCAGCGTCCCAATCCCGGCAAGGTCAAGGCCTACGCCGGCCGTATGGGCTTCATCCCCTTCGCCGCCCCCAAGACATATTTCGACGTCGAGGACTACGACCCCGACACATATCCGCAAACGATGACCAACTACGACATTCTCCGCGCCTATATCGGCGAGAGCGACCCCTCGCTCCCCAACTCGCTTGCGCAGATGTTCACCGTCTCGGCCACGGATTATCCCCAGGGCTTCAACCTTACCCACGTCAATCTTCAGGGTGCCCACGGCCAGAATCCCGTAATACAGATCTACCGCGGCACATCCATCTCCTCGGCCACACTCGAATCAACGGTCGACTACCAGTTCTGGATCTACGACTACGATATCGCCCTGGGCGAGCAGCTTTTCTTCGCCCCCGGCGAGTCCTTCTGGGTGGTATTCCATTTCCCCGCCTCCACCGAACTCTATCCCCTCGGCCTGGGCGAAGCCGTCGACGGCTACAATGAAAACTGCAGCTTCATGTCGACCGACAACGGCCAGACATGGTCGCGCCTGAGCGAAGTGCTCAAGGGCAGCCCTTATGCCGACGCTCCCAAGGCGTGGGCCGTGAAGGCCATCAGCAAGAATCCCGACTGGAGCCAGCTCCTTGAGCTGACACCCTCCGAAGGCCAGGTGGCTCACGGCGAGACGCAGACCGTATCCGTATCCACCGGCTCCAACCGCCTCATCAACGGCACCTACAGCGCCAACATCCGCTTCACCACAAACGAAAGCGCCAAAAACACGCTCGTGGTTCCCGTAAGCATCACCGCCTCCGGCAGCAAGCCCGAAATCGTCGGGCCGAAAGTCGTAAACTTCGGCGACCTGCTCGTAGGGCAGACCAAGAAAGCTACCGTACGCATCTACAACAAGGGCTACGGCACCTTCTCCAGCTCCGTATGGGGCACCCCCGGCATCTACAGCGACAAAATCTCCTCGAGCAGCGAACACTTCGCAGGCCCCGACATGGTGTCGGGCGGCTTCCCCGCACGCGCCTACAAGGAGTTTGAGGTGACCTATTGCCCGCAGACTTCCGGCAGTCATACCGGCGTGATCACCTTCACCGACCGCGACGGGCTACAATACCGCCTCATGGTTCAGGGTGTTGCCACCGACCCCGCCAAAATCGCCGTCGATCCCGCCGTGGTCAATGTCGGCGACCTTGAAGTGGGAGCCGACCCCGCCACCTTCGAGTTCAACATCAGCAACACCGGCAAATATCCTCTCGAATACGTGCTCCCGCGCTTCAGCGACGCCACCATCGACGGTGCCACCGGCTCGGCCCACCGCTTCGGCTACACCTGGACCTCCACCCTCGACGGCACCGCCGAGTACGACGGCAACCCCGCCCTCAACGCTGCCACCGACATCTCCGGCCAGTTCACCGACGACGTCTACCTCTCCAAGCCCATATCGCTCGGCTTCGACTTCCCCTACTACGGCAAGAGCTACGATAAGGTATACATCACCAGCTACGGCGGCATCTGCTTCGGCCAAAACGAAAGCACCTTCCGCTCGCCGCTCGACGAGAGCAGCTACGGGCTTCCCGGCACCGGTCTGATTTCGGCCTGGGGCTTCCAGATGCCCATGGGTCCCGACTCGCGCGTGGAATACGCCCGTCAGGACGGCAAGTTCGTCGTCAAGTTCGTCAATACTCTCGGTATCGTCTACGAAACCGACTATATGCCGATTTCCTTCCATATCGCCCTCTCGGCCACCGGCGACATCGAAATCTACTACGATGACTTCAGCCCCATGGAGCTCTTCCAGAGCGGCGGCACTACCTTCCTGGCCCTCAACGATCCTGAATGCGCCGATCCGCTTGTGCTCACGTCGGCCAACATCGCCTACGATCAGGAAAGCCCGCTCTATCCGCAGATTGCCTCCGGCACCGCATTCCGCTTCGCCGCTCCCAAGCCCTACTTCGTGCAGAGCGTCGAGCCGGCCACCGGCCTTATCGTGCCCGGCGAGAGCGTTACGCTCACCGCCACCGTCCAGGCCACCGACGGAATGAACGCAGGTCCGACGGTCAACAATCTGGTAATCTCCAGCAACGACCCGCTTTCGCCCACATCGTTCGTGCGCTTCGACGCCAACATCACCGGCGCATCGCTTCTGCCGGTCAGCTCCGTCGAATCGTCGGAGTGTGCCTTCGGCGAAGTGTTCCGCACCGCCGCCGCCACCAAGGCCGTGACGGTAAAGAACGCCGGACATAACACGATGCACGTCTCCGCCATCGCCCTCACCGGCGATGCCGCCTTCACCCTGCAGACCGAAGCTCCCTTCGACATCGAGCCCGGTCTCAGTCGCGACATCATGATATCTCTCAATACCGCCGTTGAAGGCACCTACGCCGGCTCGCTGACCATCACCACCGACGGCGGCGACCAGACCGTAGCCGTCAGCGCCACTGTAATCGGATGCCCCGACATCGCCCTGAGCTACGACGCCATCACCGAGACTCTCGAGAGCGGCACCTCGAAGGCCCTCCCGCTCGAAATCTCCAACACCGGCGACGAACCTCTTGCCTACAGCGTTCTCCCATCCACTATGGTCAGCTTCCCGGCTGCCGTCGATTCCGAGGCGAAAACCACCTACTCCTACCGTAGTAAAATCGACGACCCGACCGTTGAATTCAGCTGGATCGACAACACCAAGGCCGACGGCGTAGTTCACCACGGCTACGACTACTTTACCAACAACGACTACTACGAACTCGAGCTTCCTTTCCCCTTCACCTTCTACGGCAAGGAATATACGAAGGCCTACGTATACATCACCGGTTTCGTATCGTTCACCCGTATGGCCGACCAGCACGACATTCCGCAGCCACCGGCCGAATTCCCCGCAGGCTCCATCTACAGCAACCTGATCGCTCCCTACTGGGGCATGCATACAATGGCTGTCGACTCGGCCGACGGCGTGTTCCACACCGTGTCCGACAGCGAGGTGGTAATCTCCTTCATCGGCTACGGCAACTCGATGAACAAAGACGTTAACTACCAGCTCATCATGCGCCCCGACGGAACGTTCAAGTTCCAGTATGCCGCCAACGACGAGAACGCCCAGCTGATGGGCATCTTCGGAACGGCCGGCGTATCGGCCCCCGGCGGTCAGGAAGGTGTACGTCTCGGCGAGCGCCTTGTGGCTTTCGGAAATGCGGTTGAGTTCAGCCCTGTCAGTGAGATGACACTTGCTCCCGGCGCCAAAAAGACACTCGACGTTACCCTCGCCGCCACCCAGCTTGCCGGCGAATACACCGGCTCGCTCGACATACTCACCAACGTCCCCTCCAAGGAGCGCGTATCTATCCCCGTCAGCCTTACCGTCACCGGTACGCCCGAGGCCGTATTCCCCGCCGACGTGGAGATTACCCAGACCGTAGGCTACACCGACATGAACCATCCGTTGGCTCCGATAGGCGTTCCCTACGCTGCATATCTTACCGTTGAGAACAAGGGTACCGCACCCTTCTCGATCGATGCCGTCAGCTACACGTCGCCCACGATAATCGACGAGTGGTTCGGCAACGAGATCAACCTCTTCGACCTCTGGTATTACGCCGACGAGCTCGACGGGATCACAGGCGAACCCACTGGCAACAAGGCCTGGCAGCAGTATATGCCCGGCTTTATGGCTCCCGTCACCGTGGGCCGCGAGCCCGTGCAGTTTGCCGTGCCCGTCACCAATGCGGCCTATACCCCGGGCGAGTATGAGATTCCCGTCACCTTCACCGTATCCGGTCTCGACGACCTCACCGAGAAGACCGTCAATGTGAAGATTACCATCATGCCCGCTCCCGTCGCAGTGCTCGACCGCGAGGAGGTGCATATCGAAGGCGCCGTGCCCGGCTCCGTCGGCACCGAGACCCTCGGCCTCTCCAACTACGGCGAATACGGCCTCGACTACACGCTCTATATCGATCCCACCGGCAAGGGTGAGGAAATCGAAGAGGGTGGTGGCGGCATCGCCCCCATGCTGACTGCAGTGGCCAAGGCTCCGGCCGTGGCTCCCGCCGAGCAGCTCCGCGCGGCCATCCGTCCCTTCTCCACCGAAGCCACCGACAATATCTACGACGCTCCCGACAAGAGCAAGTTCCCCTACAATAAGGCTCTTTACTATCCTACCATAGGAACGTACTACAACGTCGGATCCTTTAACACGTTCGACGACTTCAAGGCCTCCGTGCAGTTCGTCTCGCCCGAAGGCGGTATCAACATCAGTCATATCTACACCGCCCTCAACTATACCAAAGGCTCCGGCGACTACAATGTCCAGGTCGACATCGTATCGGGAACCTCGCCCGTAGGTCAGACCGTTCTCGGCCACGGTTCGTATGTGATTCAGGGTGGCGGCTCCTCCGGCGAGATGGTTCTGATTCCGCTCGACCGCCCGCTCTTCATCCCCGAAGGCTCCGACTTCTGCGTGGTATTGAACTGCCCCAAAGGTGTACAGACGCCACTCTTCGCCGCCGTCAAGGAAGGCGACCTCGTCGAAGGCCGCTATATGAACTACTACGATTCCGCAGGCTGGTACGACTTCGGCTCCTATTGGAACGGCCAGTACGGCAACCTCGGTTTCCTCATCAGCTGTGTGGAGACCCAGGCCGGCAAGTTCTGGCTCAATTTCGCCGAGGGAACCACCGCCTCCGGTAAAGTGGAAGCAGGCGAAACAGCCTCCGTAGGCCTCACCTACGATACAGACGCCGCTCCCATGGAGAAGGGCAACAAGGCCATGCTCGTGCTCAAGAGCAACGACCCCGGCCAGCCCGTGGTCAACATCCCCGTGATTCTCGATAAGAACGGCGCTCCGAAAATCGCCTCCGAGTCGGCTGTGGTATATGCCGCCGAAGGCGCTGTTACCGCCGTCACACTCACCGTCAGCGAGGCCGAAGGCGACGACTTCACCGTAGCCCTCGACGACAACGGCCAGCACGCCACCATCGTCTCCGCTACGCCCGACGCCGGCTCCGCCACCATCGACGGCGCCAATGTGGCCGTAACCGGTGCATCCACCGTTGAGCTCGGCATCGAGCTGCGTCCCGACTATGGCGACGCCGGCAGCTACTGGATGACCTTCACCGCCGCCGACAGCCATGGCTCCTCCACGGCCCACACCGTAAGCTACGTCGTCGAGCACTCCAACCGCGCTCCCCAGGCCGTAGAGCCGACTCCGCTCATGGTGCTCCTCGGCGCATCGACCACCCCCGTCGACCTCTCCGCGCTCTTCACCGACCCCGACGGCGATGACCTCACATATGCCGTCTCCGGCGGCGACGACCGCATTGCCCAGCTCTTCGTATCGGGTAAGGACATGATAGTCTACGGCGTGGCCGAAGGCAAGTGCGACGTCACCGTAACAGCCACCGACCCCTCGGATGCCACGGCCACCAACATCCTCCCCGTTGAAGTCAGCAAGACCCTCGGCATCGACGCCGTCACCGTAGAGAGCAGCCTCAGCGTATATCCCAACCCGGCCCACAGCACCGTCAACATCCGTTGCGACTTCTCGGCCGCCGACGCCTCGATTGCCCTCTACGACATCGCCGGTGCCCGTGTTCTCAGCCGTAAGGCCGACATCACCGAAGGCGAACCCGTCGCCCTCGACGTCGAAGCCCTCACCCCCGGCACCTACCTGCTGCGCCTCGAATCTCCGGCCCACAGCGTAACCGCCATCGTAATCAAGCGCTGAGTAACAATAGAAAATCCTTTAGAATCCCATCTTCGCGATGCGCCGGACCATCCCCGGCGCATCGCTTTTTTAATTTGGATAATCCAACGAAAATCTGTACTTTTGCGTTGTAATTACTGAAACCTGTGGGACTTACATTCGGGCAGCCACAGCCGGAGGCTGAGTCAATTGTCTGAATGCCATCACGTTATCAACTTTTCAACTGATAAATATAATTATATTTTACGTATCTGGTCAAAATTATTTTAATATTTCCGGGAGGAAAATTTTCAGGAGATTTTTCTCGATGAAGAAGGAGTGTAGATGTCTACACGACTGATGAAGAGAGGAAAAGATTCGAAAGTTTTACCGCGGAGATGTTGAAATAATTAGGTCAGGAAAATATAAATAATTTTGAACAGTTACTTAATACATCAATAAATCTGTTGTTTTAGGCTGAGAATTTCGAACAGACTTATGCCGCGAGGCAAACCTACACACTTTCGCTAAAATCCTGGCGTAAACTTCAGTAACTTATTTTTTCTAAACCATAATGGAAGCTAACGACGCTAAAAAACCGAAACGTCCGCGCATCGGGCAGATAACTCCGGGCGCCGACAATGCCAACCCCGCTCAGGAAGGCAGTCATTACGAGTCGAACTACAACGCTACCGCCGGCGAGAATAACAACGGCTATCAGCCGCGCCAGCATCAGGGCGGTTACCAGCCCCGCAACAACCAGGGCTATCAGCCCCGCAACAACTTCGGCCCGCGCCAGCAGGGCGGATACCGTCAGCAGGGCGGCTACAACAACCAGGGGGGCTATCAGCGCAACTATCAGCAGCGCCCCTACAATCATCAGGGCTTCCAGCCCCGCCAGCAGCCGGCCGTTCCGACCACAGAAGGAACCCCCTCCACGACTCCCGCCGCAGAAGGTACCTCGGCCGACAGCGCAACCCAGCCCCAGCAGGGCGGCTATCAGCCCCGCAACAATCAGGGCTATCAGCAGCGTCCCTACAGCAATAACCGTCAGCAAGGCGGCTATCAGCCCCGCAACAATCAGGGCTACCAGCAGCGTCCCTACAACAACCGTCAGCAGGGCGGCTACAATAATCAGGGCGGCTATCAGCAGCGTCCCTACAACAACAACAACCGTCAGCAGGGCGGCTACAACAACCAGGGCGGCTACCAGCAGCGTCCCTACAATAATCAGGGCGGCTACAACAATCAGAACCGCCGTCCCAACGGCCCGGGCAACCGCTTTCAGAAGGGTCCTGTACGTCAGGGCAAGAGTTTCACCCCGCGTCCCAAGCGCATTGAATACGAGCTGCCGCTCCCCGATCCCGACGAAAAGATCCGCCTGAACAAGTTCATGGCCAACGCCGGCATCTGCTCGCGCCGCGAAGCCGATGAATTCATCCAGCAGGGTCTGGTGAAGGTCAACGGCGAGGTCGTTACCGAACTCGGCACCAAGATCTGCCACTCCGACACCGTGGAATACGATGAGAAGGTTGTGGCTCTGGAGAGCAAATGCTACATCCTGCTCAACAAGCCGAAGGACTGCGTTACCACCAGCGACGACCCCAACGGCCGCACTACCGTGCTCGACCTCGTAAAGGGCGCATGCAACGAGCGTATCTATCCCGTAGGACGCCTCGACCGCAACACCACCGGAGTGCTCCTGCTCACCAACGACGGCGACCTCGCCTCGAAGCTCACCCACCCCAAATACGTGAAGAAGAAAATCTACCACGTATGGACCGACAAGGACATCGCTGAGGACGACATGCAGCGCATCGCCGACGGCATCGAGCTTGAGGACGGCCCCATCCACGCCGACGCAATCAGCTATGCCACCGAGACCGACCGCAATCAGGCCGGCATCGAAATCCACTCGGGCCGCAACCGCATTGTGCGCCGTATATTCGAGAGCCTGGGCTACCACGTAACCAAGCTCGACCGCGTTTACTTCGCAGGTCTCACCAAGAAAAACCTGCCGCGCGGCCGCTGGCGCTACCTCACTCAGGAAGAGGTCAACTTCCTGAAGATGGGCTCCTTCGAATAAAGAATCTTATTCCGTTAAAAATATATGAAACGTATCAAGATAGCCGACCTTTTCGCCGACGCTCCTTCGCTTCTGGGCAAGGAGGTCTGCGTCAAGGGATGGGTCCGTACCCATCGCGGCAACAAATATGTGCAGTTCGTAGCCCTCAACGACGGCTCCACGATCCGCAACATCCAGCTGGTGTTCGACATGAACACCTTCACCGACGAGCAGCTGAAGCCGCTCACCACCGGTTCGGCCCTCGCAGCCACGGGTATCCTTGTGGAGAGCCAGGGCAAGGGCCAGAGCGTTGAAATCCAGGTGAAGGAGCTCGAACTCTACGGCGGTGCCGACCCCGAGACATACCCGCTGCAGAAGAAAGGCCACTCGCTTGAGTTCCTGCGCGAAATCGCCCACCTGCGCCCGCGCACCAACACGTTCTCGGCCGTGCTCCGCGTGCGCTCCACTCTGGCCTACGCCATCCACCGCTACTTCCAGGAGCGCGGTTTCTTCTACCTGAACACCCCTCTGATCACCGCAAGCGACTGCGAGGGAGCCGGCGCTATGTTTCAGGTCACCACCCTCGACCTTAACAACCTGCCGCGCACCGAAGAGGGTGCCGTAGACTACTCCGCCGACTTCTTCGGCAAGCCTACATCGCTCACCGTATCCGGTCAGCTCGAAGGCGAGCTGGGCGCCACCGCCCTCGGTGCAATCTACACCTTCGGCCCGACGTTCCGCGCCGAAAACTCCAATACTCCGCGCCATCTGGCCGAGTTCTGGATGATCGAGCCTGAGGTCGCATTCATCGACATCGACGAAAACATGGACCTCGCCGAGGATTTCCTAAAATACTGCATCAACTACGCCCTCGACCACTGCCGCGACGACCTCGAGTTCCTTAACGAGCACTACGACAAAGAGCTGATCTCGCGACTCCAGGCCGTGGTAGGCGAGGAGTTCGTGCGTCTGAGCTACACCGAAGCCATCGACATACTTCTGGCCAGCGGCCGGAAGTTCGAATTCCCCGTAAGCTGGGGCGTCGACCTTCAGAGCGAGCACGAGCGCTACCTCGTGGAGCAGCATTTCAAGCGTCCGGTAATCCTCACCGGCTACCCCAAGGAAATCAAGGCCTTCTACATGAAGCAGAACCCCGATGGCAAGACCGTACGCGCCATGGACGTGCTTTTCCCCGCCATCGGCGAGATTATCGGCGGTTCGGAGCGCGAGGAGAGCTTCGACAAGCTCCTGCAGCGAATCGAGGAACTGCACATCCCCATGAAGGATATGAAATGGTATCTCGACACCCGCCGCTTCGGCTCCGTACCCCATTCGGGCTTCGGCCTCGGGTTCGAGCGCCTGGTGCTCTTCGTTACGGGCATGACCAATATCCGCGACGTCATCCCCTTCCCACGCACCCCCAAATCCGCCGAATTCTGATTCCGGCACATACACAAAATAGCAAGCCGCCCCATCGGGGCGGCTTTGTTGTTTCCTGTTAGTACTTTTATAAGTCTTATAAACGCTATTTACCTGTAAGAATCGAGCGTATGTCGCTGAGCTTGTTGAGCGCCTGCAGCGGCGAGAGGTTGTCGATGTCGAGATTGAGGATTTCGTCGCGGATCTGCGTAAGCACAGGGTCGTCG
>ULTJ01068292.1_pt1 | contig 10559 bp, 7 predicted proteins | sample 1957491 | NCBI WGS metagenome assembly ULTJ01 (sample SAMEA4835731, study PRJEB28245) | human gut metagenome | biome: gut microbiome; material: fecal sample | place: Denmark | collected 2008 | reverse complement strand
TCCCTGCCATCTTCAACCCCGAAGACCTGAATGCCCTTGAGCAAGCTCTCCGACTGAAAGATGAACATCCGGGTTCCACCGTAACCATCCTGACTATGGGACCGGGACGCGCAGCCGAAATTATTCGTGAAGGACTTTACCGTGGCGCCGATAACGGCTATCTGCTGACTGACCGCGCTTTTGCCGGTGCAGATACGCTGGCTACATCGTATGCCCTCGCCACTGCCATCAAGAAAATCGGCGATTATGACGTTATCATCGGTGGTCGCCAGGCCATCGACGGTGACACAGCACAAGTAGGCCCGCAGGTTGCCGAGAAATTGGGCTTGACACAGGTTACATACGCAGAAGAAATTCTGAATGTAGACGAAGCAGCTAGAAAGATTACCGTGAAACGTCATATCGACGGTGGCGTAGAAACCGTAGAGGCTCCTCTGCCTATCGTTATCACCGTCAACGGAAGTGCCGCTCCTTGCCGCCCGCGCAATGCCAAACTGGTACAGAAATACAAACGCGCCCTCGGTGCACAGGAAAAGGCCGCCATCACCAAAGAAGGCGCCGCACTGGCATACGCAGAACTTTATGAGAAATATCCTTATCTGAACATCACGGAATGGAGTGTAGCCGACGTAAACGGTGACCTCCCCCAATGTGGTCTGAGCGGTTCACCTACAAAAGTGAAAACCATTCAGAATATTTCATTCCAAGCCAAAGAAAGCAAGACGCTGACAGGCAGTGACCGGGATGTAGAAGATTTGATTGTTGAATTATTATCCAATCATACGATTGGATAAGTTGACAAGGATACAAGACACAAGATACAAGGAAAATGCTTTTCTCCTTGTCAACTTGTTCACTCGTCTCCTCAAAAAGAAAGAAATATGAATAATGTATTTGTATATTTAGAGATAGAAGGCACTACGGTTGCCGATGTCAGTCTCGAACTCCTGACCAAAGGTCGTAAATTAGCCAATCAGTTGGGTTGCCAACTGGAAGCTGTTGCTGCCGGAAGCAATCTGGCAGGTATTGAAAAACAAGTAATACCTTTCGGTGTTGACAAACTTCATGTTTTTGACGCTCCGGGGTTATTCCCCTATACTTCTCTCCCTCACTCTTCCGTTCTTATCAACCTGTTCAAAGAAGAACAACCGCAAATCTGCCTGATGGGCGCAACGGTTATCGGTCGTGACCTCGGCCCGCGTGTATCTTCTGCGCTGACCAGTGGCCTTACCGCCGACTGTACAGCCCTTGAAATCGGTGAACACGAAGACAAGAAAGAAGGTAAGGTGTACGAAAACCTGTTGTATCAAATCCGCCCCGCATTTGGTGGTAACATCGTTGCTACGATTGTAAATCCCGAACATCGTCCGCAAATGGCGACTGTACGCGAAGGTGTGATGAAGAAAGAGATTCTCGATGCCAACTATAAAGGTGAAGTCATCAATCACGATGTCGCCAAGTACGTTCCCGAAACAGACTATGTAGTGAAAGTCATCGACCGCCATGTAGAGAAAGCCAAACACAACCTGAAAGGTGCCCCTATCGTCATTGCCGGTGGTTATGGCATGGGTAGTAAGGAAGGTTTCAACATGTTGTTCGAACTTGCCAAGGAGCTTCATGCCGAAGTAGGCGCCAGCCGTGCCGCCGTTGATGCAGGCTTTGCAGACCACGACCGTCAGATTGGCCAGACAGGTGTTACGGTTCGTCCCAAACTGTATATCGCTTGCGGTATCAGCGGACAAATCCAGCACATTGCCGGTATGCAAGAGAGTGGCATCATCATCTCTATCAATAATGACGAGAATGCTCCTATCAATACCATTGCCGATTATGTAATCAACGGTACGGTTGAGGAAGTAATTCCGAAGATGATTAAGTATTACAAACAGAACAGTAAGTAAGGAAACTATGGCTAATTTTTATACAGAAATTCCGGAACTCAAGTTCCACTTAAACAATCCGATGATGGAGCGCATCTGCGAATTGAAAGAACGCGGATACGCAGATAAAGACAAGTTTGACTATGCTCCGCAGGACTATGCGGATGCAATGGACTCTTTTGACAAGGTGCTCGAAATCACCGGTGAGATTACAGGTGAAATCATCGCTCCCAACGCAGAGGGTGTAGACGAAGAAGGTCCTCACTGTGCCAATGGTCGTGTAGAATATGCCAGCGGTACCAAACAGAACCTCGATGCCATGGTAAAAGCCGGTTTGAACGGTATGACTATGCCGCGCCGCTTCGGTGGTCTGAACTTCCCGATTACCCCGTACACCATGTGCGCGGAAATCGTCGCTGCCGCTGATGCCGGTTTCGGTAATATTTGGTCATTGCAAGACTGTATCGAAACACTTTACGAATTCGGTAACGAAGACCAGCACAGCCGTTTCATCCCGCGTATTTGCGCCGGCGAAACCATGTCTATGGACTTGACGGAACCGGATGCAGGTTCCGACCTCCAAAGCGTTATGCTGAAAGCTACCTTCGACGAAGAAAACAATTGTTGGCGCCTGAACGGCGTGAAGCGTTTCATCACTAACGGTGATGCTGACCTGCACCTCGTATTGGCACGTTCTGAAGAAGGGACTAAAGATGGCCGTGGCCTTTCCATGTTCATCTATGACAAGCGCGAAGGGGGCGTAAACGTTCGCCGTATCGAAAACAAGTTGGGCATCCACGGCTCTCCTACTTGTGAATTGGTTTACAAGAATGCTAAAGCCGAACTCTGCGGTGACCGCAAGCTAGGTTTGATAAAATACGTAATGGCGCTGATGAACGGTGCCCGTCTGGGTATCGCCGCACAATCGGTCGGTTTGAGCCAGGCTGCCTACAATGAAGGTTTGGCATACGCCAAAGACCGTAAGCAATTCGGCAAGGCTATCATTGAATTCCCGGCTGTATACGACATGCTGGCTATCATGAAAGCTAAGTTGGATGCAGGCCGCGCATTGTTATATCAGACTTCACGCTATGTAGACATTTACAAAGCTCTGGATGACATCGCCCGCGAACGTAAACTGACTCCGGAAGAACGCCAGGAACAAAAGAAATATGCCAAGCTGGCTGATTCTTTCACTCCGCTGGCTAAAGGTATGAACTCCGAATATGCCAATCAGAATGCATACGACAGTATCCAGATACATGGCGGTTCCGGTTTCATGCTTGAATATGCATGCCAACGCATCTACCGTGACGCACGTATCACAAGCATTTACGAAGGTACTACCCAGTTGCAGACAGTAGCCGCTATCCGTTATGTAACGAATGGTTCTTATACCGCCACCCTACGCGATTATGAGCAAATACCTTGCAGTGAAGAAATGCAGCCGCTGATGGAGCGTGTGAAAGAAATGACCAACAAGTTTGATGCCTGCACCAATGCCGTAAAAGAAAGTGGCAATCAGGAATTGCTGGACTTCGTTTCACGTCGTCTTTACGAAATGGCTGCCGTATGCGTGATGTCTCATTTACTGATTCAAGATGCAACGAAAGCTCCTGAACTGTTCTCTAAGTCTGCCCTTGTTTATGTAAATTATGCAGAAGCAGAAGTAGAAAAACACTTCAACTTTATCCGCAAGTTTAAGGCTGAGGAACTCGAAAGCTATCGTAAGTAAGCAATAAGTATATTTATAGAAAAAGAGGTTGTGACAAAAGCATAATGATAGTGAATTTCGCTTTTGACACAACCTCTTCTTTTTCTATTTGTCCTCAATCAAAAATCTCCAAACAACCTCAACCTGCTATGCAAGGAGTGTATCTCACGCCGCATCTCCTCCATACGTTCCAGCAAATGATGGATAGCATCGATACCTTCCATATTAATGGATAAGTCATAATACATGCGACTATACCTTTCCACATCCGGCAATTGAGAAAACAACAAATAGCGTTCTCCATTCTCCGCCTGAATATCTATCAGGCCAACTTCCTGTAGCATTTCAATGAACGAGGGCTCTATGTGGCACTTGTCACAATACTCACTGATTATAATTAATTCGTTCTGCATAACTCGTTCTCCTTTCATTAGTTCATACTTTGAATTTTGCGGAACATCTCTTTCTGTTGTTCCGTCAGGTTCGTCGGCAACTTCACGGAATAGGTCACAATTAAGTCACCAAACTGCCCTTCTTTCTTGTATACGGGGAACCCTTTCCCTTTCAGACGTACTTTTGTTCCGCTCTGCGTTTCAGGTTTCACCTTCAACTTCACTTGGCCTTCCAACGTGTTCACCAACTTTTCGCCACCCAGAAGCGCCGTATAAAGGTCGATATCCACATCTATATACAAGTCATCGCCCAAACGTTTGAATACAGGATCGTCCGTAATCACAAACGTGATGTACAAGTCGCCCGCAGGACCTCCGTTGATGCCCTCGCCACCATAACCTTTCAGTTTGATGACCTGCCCGTTGGCCACACCTGCCGGTATGGTAATACGGACGTTTTTTCCGTTCACCGTCAGTATCTGTTTATGGGTTTGAGCTGCATCCCGAAGCGAGAGACTCAGTTCCGCATTGAAGTCCTGCCCCCGGAAACCGGCATTTGCACCACCTCCACCACGCGTCCGGTGTCCGAACATCTGTTCAAAGAAATCGGAGAAACCTCCGGCATTGCTACCCGAGAATTCTTGACCGTCCGATGAATACCAATATGTGCCACCACCGTCCGTACCGAAACCAGCTCCATCGAAACCGCCTCCGCCAAATCCTCCGAAGCCTCCCGCACCGGCTTGTTGCCGTGCTTTCTTTTGCGCTTCAAACTCATCGGCGTGTTTCCAATGTTCACCATATTCATCATATTTCTTCCGCTTTTCAGGATCACTCAGCACCTCATTTGCCTCGTTGATAGCCTGAAACTTATCCTTAGCCGTAGGGTCATTAGGGTTCAAGTCAGGATGATGCTTACGCGCCAATTTACGGAACGCCTTCTTGATGTCATCCTGAGATGCCGTTTTGTCCACTCCAAGAACTTGATAATAATCAATATAAGCCATAGTTTATAAGTTTTGTATTCTAAAAACCATAAAACAAATAATGCACCAACATTGTTTCCCGAACACTAAAATAAGTAAATGAAGACTAAAAAGAATTTCACCATTATATAAACAAGTGACATACAACAAATTATTATCTCCTCTCTTTTGTTTTCACATCGCCAAAATTTTAAATTTATGTAAACAACATACAACGTCCTCTAATTATTCGGGCTAAAACTTCCTAAAATAAATAGAAACTACTTTATTTGTAACTAATAAAACCAGTATTTATATAACTGTGCCAACCTTAAATTAAGAATAACTCCTTATGAAAAGTAACTATTGGCTTTTGACAGTAATTTTACTCTTTACTGCAATGCCGGGCAAAGCAGGCGAGTGGATTAGAATTAATCAACTCGGCTACTTGCCGTTATCCATCAAAGTAGCCGTATTTATGAGCGAAGATTCTACTGACGTAAAGGAGTATATGCTTGTAAATGCTTTTACCGGGGAAACCGTACGTACCTATACCAGTGCTAAAACTACCGGAAAAATGGGAGGTATGAAAAGTACATATAGGCTGGACTTCAGCGATTACACCGAACCGGGCACTTACTATCTGAAGGCCGGAAAGACTGCCTCTCCCTATTTCCCCATCAATGCACAAGTCTACAATGGCACAGCCGATTTTCTTCTGAATTACATGCGCCAGCAGCGTTGCGGCTATAATCCTTTCCTGAAAGACAGTTGCCATGTGCACGACGGTTACATAGTTTACCATCCCACCAAGACCGGACAACCGATTGATGTCCGTGGAGGCTGGCACGATGCTACTGATTATTTGCAATATACCACTACTTCCGCCAATGCCATTTATCAGATGATGTTTGCCTATCAGGAAAATCCCGAAGCGTTCGGTGATAACTATGATGCAAACGGACGTCCCGGCGCTAACGGCATTCCCGATATAGTGGATGAAATAAAATGGGGGTTGGACTGGCTCAACCGGATGAATCCTGCACCGGGTGAATTATATAACCAAATAGCGGATGACCGGGACCATGCCGGTATGCGACTGCCCAGCAAAGACGAAGTAGATTATGGTTACGGTCCCGGCAAAGGACGCCCCGTTTACTTTTGCAGTGGCGAACCGCAAGTAAGGGGACAGTTTATGAATGCAACTACCGGAGTAGCAAGTACCGCAGGCAAATTTGCGTCATGCTTTGCATTGGGTGCAAGAATTCTTAAAGATTTCTATCCCGATTTCGCTGCTGAAATTGGAGCAAAAGCTGATGCCGCCTATCAGGAAGGCATCAAGAAGCCGGGAACTTGCCAGACGGCTTCCGTAAAATCACCCTACATCTATGAGGAAGACAACTGGGTGGATGACATGGAATTGGGAGCCATGGAACTGTACAAAACAACAAGCAACCCAAAGTACCTTAGCCAGGCTCTTGAATACGGACGGCGTGAACCGGTTACCCCTTGGATGGGTGCCGACAGTGCACGCCACTACCAATGGTATCCCTTTATGAATATGGGGCATTACCATCTTGCCAACGTTGATAACCAGCGAATCAGTAAGGAATTTATCCGTAATATGCGCACCGGTATCGAACGGACATGCGAGAAAGCAGTAGAAAGTCCATTCTTGCATGGCATTCCTTACATCTGGTGTTCCAACAATCTGACAACCGCCATGCTGACCCAATGCCGTTTGTATCGCGAAACAACGGGCGACAACCGGTATGCGGAAATGGAAGCCGCCCTACTCGACTGGATGTTCGGTTGCAACCCGTGGGGAACAAGTATGATTGTGGAACTGCCCCTCTATGGTGATTATCCTTCACAACCCCACTCTTCACTGCTGAATGCCGGTATGGGTAATACTAGCGGCGGTCTCGTGGATGGTCCCGTTTATCGCAGCATCTTTGAGAGTCTTCGCGGTGTCAACATGACGGGTATTCCCGGCATGCCCGGTCAAGATTATGAGCGTTTCCAACCTGATATGATGGTCTACCATGATGCCATTCACGACTACTCCACCAATGAACCTACCATGGATGGTACGGCCTGCCTCACCTATTATTTATCTGCCATGCAGAAAGAAGGGATGAAGCAAGCGGGCATCAAGGGAGATAAGAACGTATACGTCAATGGCGGCATCATACGTACCGACCCTTCAAAGAAACAAATAACGCTTGTATTCACTGCCGCCGACAAAGCGGACGGTGCCGATGCAATCATTGGTACCTTAAAGAAACATGGCATTCAAAGTGGTTTCTTCTTCACCGGTGAGTTTTACGAACGATATCCCGATGTAGTGAAACGCTTGCTTGACGAAGGGCATTATGTAGGTAGCCATAGTTATGGGCATCTGCTCTATATGCCTTGGAGCAATCGCGACTCCTTGCTTGTCACCCGCCGTGAATTTGAACAAGATATGTTGAAAAGCTACGAAACATTACGTAAAGCCGGTATCGAATATAAAGACGCGCCTGTTTTCATCCCCCCATACGAATATTATAACAAGAAAATAGCCGCATGGGCAAAGGGCATGGGGCTTCAAGTCATCAACTATACTCCCGGCACCATGACCAATGCAGACTATACTACTCCGGACATGAAAAATTACCGGAGCAGCAAGTTTATCTATGACAAAATCATGGAAATAGAAAAGAAAGAGGGCTTGAACGGACATCTGATGCTGATACATTTCGGCACGGACAAGCATCGCACGGATAAGTTCTACAACGGCTATCTGGACAAGATGATAAAAACGTTGAAACGGAAAGGATACAGCTTTATGCCCCTTCGCGAAGCGCTTGGCATATAAATAAAACTATAACAGAAATTGATGCAAGTTTCGTAAGTTCACGAATGAATTATAGAAACAAAATAAAGTTGATGCAAATTCTACCCTCATAGTCATGTCCTAATATTACTTCCGTTTTGCCCTAATGTTACTTCTACTACAACACTTGTTTTGTACTGTTATAGTCCCTGATTTGTCTTGTTATAGCTAGACATTGGAAAAGGGCTAACAATCGTTAGCCTATAAGCTAGCTAATGTTGATAAATTAGTTCATACTTGTTAGCTGATTTGTCAACACAAGTTAGCCTATAATAGATGTAAGGGTCAAGTATAAGAAAGATGAGAGTTAAGCAAAAGCAACATGAGGAGATGACAGAAAGGATATGGCTTAAAAGCACTTCATTCATAGCGCAAATGGGGCAATAAGGGCGCGCACAAGGGATAGACCAACAAACAGATTAGCAGGCAATTGAGCAAAACAAGCATGAGAGTAGACTTCTACCCTCATACCTACTCTCATAATTACCCTCATACCCGCATTGCCGATAAACAAAGGAATACAGAAGATTATGAGAGTATGAGGGTAGAAATTACATCAACTTCAGTTTGGTTATTCATCATTTTAGCCTGTATAATTCATACTCGGAAGTCAAGAAAACTCCCTTTAACTCCTTAACTTCCGGGTATGAATGATGTAGATTAAAGGCTTTTTCGCAATGCTTTTAGAAAGTCTTCAATATCCTCTTCGGTTGTATCAAAAGATGTCACAAAACGCACCTCGTTTATCTCCTCATTCCAGAAATAGAAAAAGTAAGATTTCAAGAGTTCATCAATCACCGGACGGGGCATCGTCAGGAATAACTGGTTACTTTCCATCGGTTGCGTAAATTGCACGCCGGGCAAATCTTTCAATCCGTCATAAAGAATTTGCGCCATGCGATTGGCATGTGATGCGTTCTTTAACCAAAGTTCATCCGTCAGATAGGCTGTGAACTGGCAAGACAAGTAACGTAATTTAGACGCAAGTTGCGCCGACTGCTTACGTACAAAACAAGCTTCTTTCTTTAAAGCCGGATTGAACACGATGACACTCTCACCTATCATCAATCCGTTCTTCGTTCCGCCGAAACTAAGGATATCAATTCCACAATCCACAGTCAGTTCCTTAAAACTAAGATTTAGTGCCGCACAAGCATTTGCGAGACGAGCGCCATCCATGTGTACATACATGCCGTGCAAATGTGCCAGTTCCGTAATAGCACGAAGTTCTTCAGGTTTGTAGACAGTACCCAATTCAGTACATTGGGAAATATAAATAGCCCCCGGCTGTGAATGATGCTGTTCTCCGAAATGGCACAGATAAGGACGGATTAATTCAGGGGTAAGCTTACCATCAGGAGTAGCCACGGGACGTATCTGACAACCTGTCATGCGGGCAGGCGAGCCACACTCGTCTACATAGATATGTGCGGTTTCGGCACATATAATGGAATTGAAAGGACGGGTACAAAGTTGCAGTGCCACTGCATTGCTCCCTGTTCCGTTGAACACGAATAACGGTTCACAGTCAGGAGTAAATGCTTCCCTGATTTTACGGATAGCTTCTTCCGTCCATGGATCATCACCATAACCTAAGGCATGGTCTTGGTTTGCCCGGTTCAAAGCCTCCATCACCAGAGGATGTACACCGGAATTATTGTCAGATGCAAAACTTCTCATAGCTGCTGTTATTTTATTGAAATTGTTGTTACTATTTTATTGAGAAAGAATGTGCAAAGGAAATAATATTCCACAACATGAGAAAGCAAAGAGTCACAGATTTCACACAAAGAGACGCAAATTTCGCAACTCACCGGAAATTCATTCCGTATTGCAAAATCTGCGTCTCCGCTAAAACTTAATTCAATCGGTTTTCCTTATCCGATATACACGTTCACCCCCAGTGAAACATAAAGTTCATCTTCTTCCTGGTAGAGTTCAATCTTGTCCTCACGGGCAAGCCAGCCAATGGCTGCTCCCAGTTCTTTGTCCTTCAATCCGGACTTTCTCTTCAAAGTACCATAACTCCATTTGGCATTATCGCTGAGCAATTGCCAAACTTTGCCGGCATTCAGTCCAATTTCGTCTTTGTTCATTTTACTTTCCAAATTAAAAAGGTTAATAGTTGTTGATCAGGTTATCTCTACAAGATGTAAAGATATCATTTTAAATTTGAATAACACCAAAATCGAACAAAAGATATGGAATTTAATCACTTTTGCAACAGTTTTGTAATTTTATACGGTTTACATTGACATATATCAAAGAATAGAGAATAAAAAAGCCGTGGTATCTTACAACGGAAGACACCACGGTCATTTTATTTGATTTAGAAATCGGGTGAAAAACGATTATTACATCATTCCGCCCATGCCTCCCATTCCGGGAGCGCCCATCGGCATTTCAGGCTTATCTTCTTTCTTTTCTACAATCACACACTCAGTAGTCAAGAACATACCTGCGATAGAGGCGGCATTTTCAAGAGCAACACGAGTAACTTTGGCAGGATCTACCACACCGGCACTGTAGAGGTTTTCGTAAACATCGGTACGAGCATTGTAACCGAAGTCTGCCTTGCCTTCACGTACTTTCTGTACAACCACAGCACCTTCTTTACCTGCGTTAGCAACAATCTGGCGCAACGGTTCCTCGATGGCACGTTTGATGATATCGACACCTGTAGTTTCATCTGCATTTTCGCCCTTGAAACCTTCCAGAGCATCCAATGCG
>ULTJ01074129.1_pt1 | contig 10594 bp, 6 predicted proteins | sample 1957491 | NCBI WGS metagenome assembly ULTJ01 (sample SAMEA4835731, study PRJEB28245) | human gut metagenome | biome: gut microbiome; material: fecal sample | place: Denmark | collected 2008 | reverse complement strand
GGGGAGCCGTTAGTGGGTGCTGCCGTAATGGTGGAAGGAACTTCACAAGGATCGGTGACTGACATTGATGGCTATTTCAAGCAAAGCGTTGCTTCCAATGCTACTTTATTATTTAAGTACATCGGCTACAAAGATTTGAAGAAGAAGATTACACAGAAAGGTGCTTCTGTAGATTTAGGAGTTGTACAGATGCAACCGGATGCGGTGATGTTGGCCGATGTGACTATTACATCGTCTATTGCGATTTCACGTAAAACCCCCGTAGCTGTATCTACAGTAGATCCGGTTTTTATTTCTGAGAAACTTAGTACGCAAGAGTTTCCTGAAATTTTGAAGTCGACTCCAGGAGTATATGCATCTAAAGACAATGGTGGTTTTGGAGAATCACGTGTTACAGTACGTGGTTTTGGTCAGACCAATGTAGGTGTAATGATTAATGGTGTGCCTATGAATGATATGGAATGGGGGGGGATTTATTGGTCTAATTGGGCAGGATTGTCTGATGTTACCCGTTCAATGCAGGTACAAAGAGGCTTAGGAGCTTCAAAACTTTCTTCCCCTTCAGTGGGTGGTTCTATAAATGTTGTAACAAATTCAACTGATGCTCAAAAAGGGGGGACACTTTCTTATGGTATTGGTAATGATGGTTATAATAAGGTATTATTCAGCCTATCTTCAGGTATGACCAAAAACGGATGGGCTTTTTCTGTATTAGGCTCTAAGACATGGGGGGATGGTTATATTCAAGGTACGGGATTTGATTCGTATTCATGGTTTGTGAATATTTCAAAGCGTATTGGTGATAATCATTCTTTGTCATTAACAGCCACAGGTGCTCCTCAAACTCATTATAAACGATATGATGAATTGACTATTGCGGAATGGGAAAGGCAAAAGAAAATAAATAGTGGACTTGGTTATCGTTATAATGCTGCTTTTGGTTACGATATCAATGGCAAATCGATGAATGGGACAAGTTATAATTCTTATCACAAACCACAGATCTCTTTGAATCATGTATGGGAGATTGATCGTAAGTCAAGTCTTTCTTCTTCGGTTTATATGTCAATTGGCGATGGCTATGGTTATCGTGGAGTTGGTTCTTCTTATTCAACTCTCTATGGAGCGTCAAATGGTATTCCCAATACAACATATCGTAAATTGGATGGGACTTTTGATTTTGCTTCATTAATGCAGGATAATGCCGATTCTGCGAATGGAAGTATTGCTGCATTAGCAAAAAATAAGAATAATCATCTTTGGTATGGTTTACTTTCTACATATACGAATCAAATCACTGAAGAATTAAATCTTCAAGGTGGTATAGATTTACGTTATTATAATGGTAAACATAAGGCGGTTATTACAGATTTGTTGGGTGGTGATTATGTCATAGATACCGATAGAAAAAATGTACCCTATAAGAAAAATGATATTGCTTGGCAGAATGAACGCTTGGGAGTAGGGGATGTGGTTTATCGTAATTTTGACAGCTTTATTGCCCAATATGGTGCTTTTGGACAAGCAGAGTATTCAAAAGATAAATTGTCAGTTACTCTTTCGGCAAATGTAAATGCTAATACTAATTGGCGTAAGGACTATTTTTATGCAGACAACGAAACTTCTGCGAAGAAGACAAAAGTTGGTTATGGTGTAAAAGGTGGTGCCAATTATAATTTTGATGGACACCACAACGTGTTCGCCAATATTGGTTATTATTCTCGTACTCCATATTTTTCAGGTGGTATATTCTTGAATTCACAAACAAGTAATTCATTCAATCCTAATTGTAAGAATGAAAGTGTTTTCTCATTTGAGGTTGGATATGGTTTTGTATCCAGTATTTTTTCTGCTAATTTGAATTTATACCGTACGCAGTGGAATGATCGTACTATCCAGAAACGTTTGACAGTAGCACAGGAAAGTTCTTATGTTTATCTAAATGGAGTAAATGAACTTCATCAAGGTATTGAATTGGATTTCAAACTTCGCCCGATACGTAATTTGACTATTACAGGTATGTTCTCTTTAGGTGATTGGACAATGACCAAAAATGGTGTTCTAGGTTATATGTATAATCAAAGTGGACAGGCTGTAGATAAGAATATGATTGAAGTTCCGGCCGGTTCTGAAGAACATGCTACGCTTCTTATGAATACTAAGGGAGTTAAGATTGGAAACTCAGCTCAGACAACCGCTGCCTTAGGTGTTAATTATGAACTACTGAAAGGGCTTCGTCTGGGGGTAGATGGTAATTTCTTTGGCCGTAATTATTCTGAATATGATATCGCAGGATTGATTACAACAGGAGCACTGAATGGTAATCCAGTAGATGTGGCACAACCATGGCGTATTCCTTCTGCATTTACATTTGATGGCTTTATCAGTTATCGTTTCAAGTTTGCAGGATTGGACGCTACATGGACTGCTAACTGCAATAATCTTTTGAATGAAAAATATATTACGGATGCTACTGACAATGGTGCAAAAACCGGTGGTCATGGTTGGGAAGATGCTACAGTGTTCTATGGCTTTGGGCGTACATGGTCTATGAGTATGAGAGTTAAATTCTAATTGATGACAAATAAAGAATAGAATATGAAAAGAAATATATTATTAATGGCAGGATTGATGTTTATGTTTACATCATGTAATCATCAACCTTATTTTGAAGGATTGGAAGAATATACACCTGGTAATTTAGCTAAGCTTCAGCTTACTTTTGACGGCAGTTATACAGGTAACAATGCTTTCAATATGGGCGAGGATAATGCCGATGATCCTAATGCGGTAGCCAAAATAAAGATTGAGGAATGGCTGAATGATAAATATTATTCAGTAGAAAAAGGTTCGGAAGCGACTATTAAATATAATATTCAAAAGAAAGAAACTATTTTGTCTGAAATAAGTACTTTGAATGTAGATTTTGAAAGAAGTGTCATAGATGCTGCTCCGACTCAAGTTCCTGGATGGGTTAATTTCCTAGAAGAAGGAGATGAAAATAAAAGTTTCTGGGTAGATAAGGCATATAACGGTAATGTATATATGCAATGTGGTAATACAGGTACTGATACAAAATGCTGGTTTGTCTCTCCGAAAATATTGATTTCTAAAGGTGATATGCTAAGTTTTGATGTAACTGTCGGTTATTATAAAGGAGATGTACTTTCGGTACTTATATCTACAGATTATGCAGGAGCAGCTACTGCTAAGAATTTGAATAAGGCAAACTGGATAGATGTTACAGATAAATTTAAAATTCCGCAAGAACCAACTAATAAATATGGTACTTTGGATAAAGCAGGAATTTTTGATTTGTCGGAATATGCAGGTCAAAGCATATATCTAGCATTTAAGTATACAGGTAGTGCTAAAATAAGTACAACTTTACAACTTGACAATATTATGGTAAGCCGTGAGGAAAGTCATACAGAGAGTTCAGTTATCGTAAAAGAAGCACGGGCTACTGTTGACAACAACGAAAGTAAGTGGACTGTAACTTTGCCAAGTGAAATTGCAGATGTAGTACTGGATGAAAACTTTGAATCAGGAAAGGCCTATGATAAAGTTGTAGTTGCAGGATGGCTGAATGCAATAGTTCAAGGTACATATAATTGGGAATACCGTTCATATAGTAATAATTTGTATACAAATTTGTCAGCTAATAAACATGAGGGAGTACTGGAAACGTGGTTGGTAACTCCGGTCATGAACTTGCAGCAAGATATGGTTCTGAAATTTGATGCGAAGTTAGGCTACTATAATGGTGATGCTTTAAGTTTGATGATTTCAGAGGACTTCAATGGAGAACCGGGAAGTATTAGTACTGCTACGTGGGATGATTTGACTTCTAATCTTACTTTTGATAAGTCTTCAGTAGGTGGTTATGATGCTAATTGGACAACTCATACTGTTGATTTGTCTGCTTATACTGGTAAGGTGGTATATATTGGTTTTAAATATTTAGGCAATGGTACAAAGGGTGATGATTTATGCTCTACAACCTATCAGATAGATAATGTATATGTAGGTATTTCTAAGTAACGATATTCATTTTTTCAAATAGTGACAAAGAGTGTCTGTCGCTATAAAAGGCACTCTTTGTTCCAATAAAATTGTCAATGAAAAAACTATCATTATTGTTTCTTTGTGTAATCTTTTGGGGATGCGCTTCTGATTTACCAGTAGAGCAAAATGTTTATGCTAATGAAAATGCTAATATTGAAAGTCAAGATGTTGGTCGAAAGTATGTTTCTAATTTAGCGATGCCACATTTGAACCCCAATAATTATTATATAGAGCATACAGTGCTGTATAATAATCAGTTATTGCTGAATTATGCTTTTGAATGGAATATCGAGAAAAAGCATGCTGCATGGGTGGCTTTTACATTTGATAATATTACTAGTCAGAACAATGTAAAGCGTACGGATGCTTGGAATATAGATCCTAAATTGCCAACAGATATGCGGACTACGGAAGAAGATCATAAAAATGATGGTTTTGATAAGGGGCATTTGTGTGCTTCGTATGATCGGGTATTTTCAAAAGAAGCTAACGAGCAAACATTTTACTATAGTAATATGAGTCCGCAAATAAATTCTTTTAATAGTGGTTTTTGGGCTTCATTTGAAGGATTGGTGCAGAAATGGGCACGTTCCAATAAGTATGATAAGCTTTATGTGACAAAGGGCGGAACATTAGATCAATTATTGATTAACTATAAAGATAGTAAAGGAAAACAATGGACCGATGCAAACGGGGTCACAAAGAAAGGGCTTGCTTGTCCTAAGTTTTACTATATGGCAATTTTAAGCGAAAAGAATGGTGAGTATCATGCTATTGGTTTTTGGATAGAGCATCGTGATGATTATGGGTATGAATATGATAAGTTTGCACCTTCAAGTGTTATGAAGAAATACACTGTCAAAATTGACGAACTTGAAGAAAAAACAGGGCTTGACTTCTTCTGTAATCTACCGGATGTGATGGAGGAGGAAGTGGAAAGCGCCTATAACGAAAACGACTGGGCTTGGTAAGAGAACAGTCCTTTTTAACATAATACCAAATTAATGAAAGCGGAGCCGGTTCATGTGATATGAATCGGCTTCGCGCTTTTTTTAGATGGGATGAACTTTAAACATCATAGTAGGCAACTATAGATGTTTTTGTAAAGAACTTATATTTGAGAAAATATGTATTTTATTTCAAAACCGATACGAACAATTGGTACTAGCTTTTTGTTTCAACTATAGAGACAAAATTTACAAGTATATGGAGAAATTAAGTAAAATAGACATTGGACTTATCGGTCTTGCCGTAATGGGCGAAAATCTAGCCTTGAACATGGCGGATAAAGGTTGGATGGTATCAGTTTATAACCGTACCGTCCCGGGGATAGAAGAAGGAGTGGTAGAACGTTTCATTAATGGACGTGCCAAAGGAAAAAGTATCGAAGGCTTTACGGATATAGCGGATTTCGTAGCGTCTATTGCTACTCCCCGCAAAATAATGATGATGGTTCGTGCCGGTAGTGCGGTAGATGAACTGATGGAACAACTTTTCCCGTATTTGTCACCAGGAGATATATTGATTGACGGTGGTAACTCGAACTACGAAGATACCAACCGACGTGTTGCGTTGGCCGAAAAGAAAGGTTTTCGTTTTGTGGGCGCCGGAGTATCGGGTGGGGAAGAAGGTGCACTCAATGGTGCTTCCATTATGCCCGGAGGTTCGCAGAGTGCATGGGAAGAAGTAAAGCCCATTTTACAAAGCATTGCCGCCAAAGCATCAGATGGTACGCCATGTTGCCAATGGATTGGCCCGGCAGGGTCGGGACATTTTGTCAAGATGATACATAACGGAATAGAGTATGGCGATATGCAACTTATTTCTGAAGCCTACTGGGTGATGAAAAACTTGTTGAAACTGACCAATGAGGAAATGTCTGCGGTATTCTCTCACTGGAATGAAGGTAAGTTGCGTAGCTATCTGATAGAGATTACCGCCAATATTTTGAAGCATAAAGATAAGACGGGCGGTTATCTGATAGATAAAATTCTGGATTCAGCAGGACAGAAAGGTACGGGAAAATGGTCGGTAATCAATGCCATGGAACTGGGCATGCCGCTTGGACTTATTGCTACAGCGGTTTTCGAGCGTAGCTTGTCTGCCCAGAAGAGTTTACGCGAAGCGGCTTCCAAGCAATTTGTTTGCCAGCGTACGGAAGTAGTTTATAATAAGCCCGAAATGGTGAAAGATATATACGCTGCATTGTACGCTTCTAAATTAGTATCATACGCACAGGGATTTGCTGTATTGCAACGTGCATCCGATGCTTTCGGATGGAAACTGGATTTGGCTTCTATTGCGCGTATGTGGCGTGGAGGTTGCATCATTCGCAGTATCTTCCTGAATGATATTGCAGCTGCTTTTGAGGCAAAAGATAAACCTCAACACCTTCTGCTGGCACCCTACTTTAAAGAAGAAATCAAGCAGTTGCTCTCCGGATGGAAACATTTGGTGGCGCAGGCTGTGAAAGAAGAGCTTCCGGTACCTGCATTCTCATCGGCATTGAATTATTTCTATTCGTTGGTATCGGCTAAGTTACCGGCAAATATGATTCAGGCGCAACGCGATTATTTCGGCGCGCATACTTTTGAGCGTATAGATGAACTTCGCGGACAATTCTTCCATGAGAATTGGACCGGTCATGGAGGTAATACAAAATCAGGAACTTACAATGTGTAGGGGAGGACTACTATGGATAAATTCGTAATGATTATTTTTGGCGCTTCGGGCGATTTGACGAAACGCAAGCTGATGCCCGCATTATATACTTTATATAAAGATGGACGTCTACCGGATGATTTTGCCATTCTGGGCATTGGTCGTACAGAATATGAAGATGATAATTACCGTGCGTATATATTGAAAGAACTGGAACAGTTTATTGCTCCGAAAGAGCAGGTTACGGAGAAGATGACTGATTTCTGCAAGCATCTAAACTATCTGACAATGAATCCTGCTGATGTAGAGGAATATGTTCGTTTGAATGACCGTTTGCAGGAATTGACAGGTGAAAAGGAACCGGACAACCTTCTGTTCTATCTGGCTACTCCGCCTTCACTCTATGGTGTTATTCCACTTCATTTGAAGGCAACGCATCTGAATCGTCCTCATTCACGTATCATTGTTGAAAAACCTTTTGGATATGATTTAGAATCGGCTCGTATCTTGAACCGGATATATTCTTCAGTATTTGAAGAACATCAGATTTACCGTATCGATCATTTCCTGGGTAAAGAGACTGCCCAGAATATTCTGGCTTTCCGTTTTGCCAATGGTATTTTTGAACCATTGTGGAATCGTAATTATGTGGACTATGTTGAAATTACTGCCGTAGAGAATTTGGGTATAGAGCAGCGTGGCGGATTTTATGAAGGTGCTGGTGCCTTGCGCGATATGGTGCAGAACCATCTTATACAGCTAGTAGCGTTGACGGCCATGGAACCTCCCGCTATTTTCAATGCAGATAATTTCCGCAACGAAGTGGTGAAGGTCTATGAATCCCTTGCACCTTTGACGGAGGAAGATTTGAACGAACATATTGTTCGCGGACAGTACACAGTTTCCGGAACGAAAAAAGGTTATCGGGAAGAAAAGAATGTGTCGCCCGACTCCCGTACCGAAACTTATATAGCCATGAAAATCGGTATTAACAACTGGCGTTGGAGTGGCGTTCCTTTCTACATCCGTACCGGAAAACAAATGCCTACTAAGGTGACGGAGATTGTGATACACTTCCGTGAGACACCCCATCAGATGTTTCATTGTGAAGGCGGCCATTGCCCTCGTGCCAACAAACTCATCTTACGATTGCAACCCAATGAGGGTATTGTCTTGAAATTCGGAATGAAAGTTCCCGGTCCCGGGTTTGACGTGAAACAGGTTATGATGGACTTCAGTTATTCTGAATTGGGCGGTCTGCCTACCGGTGATGCTTATGCCCGTTTGATAGAAGACTGCATACAGGGTGACCAGACGCTGTTTACTCGTAGCGACGCCGTTGAAGCTTCCTGGCGATTTTTCGACCCTGTCTTGAATTATTGGGAGAAGCATCCTGAAGTTCCGCTCTATGGTTATCCGGTGGGTACCTGGGGGCCTTTGGAGAGTGAAGCAATGATGCACGAGCATGGTGCCGAATGGACCAATCCGTGTAAGAATCTTACAAATACGGACGAATACTGCGAGTTATGAAAAGTTATATTTATACTACTGCGACAGGAACGGCGCATGCGCTCATCAACTATCTCATTGGTATGATGGAACAAGAGCCGAAACGCATTTTTTATTTTGCTTTCAGCGGAGGGACTACTCCTTCAATCATGTTTGATATTTGGGCGAATGAGTATAAAGAACAAACTCCATGGGAACGGATGCGCATCTATTGGGTAGATGAACGGTGCGTTCCTTTTGAAGACTCCGAAAGTAACTATGGCACAATGAGTCGGTTGCTTTTAAATGAAGTCGGGATACCGGATAAATTTGTTTTCCCTATCTATGCGTTCCGCTCTCCCGAAGAGGAAGCTAAACGTTATTCGGAACAAGTATACCGTACATTGCCTTTGCGGCGTGGCTTTCCGATTTTCGATGTTGTGTTGCTTGGTGCAGGCGATGACGGGCATACATCATCTATCTTTCCGGGACAAGAATATCTTCTTTCTTCTTTTCATCCTTATGAGGTTAGCGTCAATCCCTATAACGGGCAAAAACGCATTGCCATGACAGGATGTTTGATATTCAGCGCTAAGAAGATTATTTTTCTCATGACCGGAAAGAGTAAGGTAGATGTAGTCCGTGATATATTAAGTTCGGGTGATACCGGTCCGGCTGCCTTTGTGGCACATCATGCTTTGGACGTAGATGTCTTTACCGATGCCCAGGCAGCCGGAGAGGAAGCGGATACTATTTAGAAGTACCGCTTTCCAAAATACTTACTATTGAGAATAGTGTGAAACAAATACCTCCCAAACCGGCTAATACGCGTGCCGGAACGAAGTAAGCATCATGTATTGTTGCCATCTCAAAAATAAAGGCGGAAAGAAACAGGCAGGTCAAAGCTGTAAATACCGGTATCAACGGGATACGGTTTGCCAGTTTGAATGTGTTTCGCCAGATGGCAGCAAGCAGGATGACTTTACTGGAAACGCTATAACATACCAGCCCCAATCCTATCATGATAAATCCGATTGAAGATTTGGCAATGTTGGGATTACCCATAATCAAAAGCCCCCAAACAATGCTGAGTGTACCCATGACTAATACCAATGTAGGCCACCATTTTCTTTCGGAATGTGTATATGTATTACGTATCTGGCGTACAATGGTTGCCACCAATGCTACCAAGCTGGTACAGATACAAGCGATTCCGGCCATGACGTGTCCCGCTACATAATAGGCACTGTGTGTATCACTTTTTGCAAGAAGCCAGAAAGTCCATATCCATGCTACAGCAGCCAGAATGATGGCAACAGAAATCAGTATATTGCCTTGTACGGAACTGAATGCTTTACTGGGGACTTCATGTCCGCTCGCTTCGGAGTTCTCGGGAATAAGGGTAAAGCGTGTAGAAGAGGTAGCTGTGGTAGCCACGCATGCGGTGATGAAAGCTACTCCGCAAACCACGTGCCCGGCTACGAAATGACTGGCATTGGTGGCTTCACTCATGTATTCCCAACCATAGATAAAAGCGATAATAGCTGCCAAGTAACCGATGATAGGTAAGGCATACTTTGCTACCGGGTTGTACGTATGGATAATCTGACGGATAATCGTTGCCGCCGTAGCGAACAGTGCGATACAAATCATCCCTAAGGATAGTACTACCGGGCCGGCAACATACTTTGCCGGATCCATTCCCATATAGAGCACGAAAGCTCCGTAGCCGAAACAAAACAGAGCCATCAGTAGGGGTATGGCTCGGAAAAGAATACTGATTCCGTAATTCATAATTATCTTATTTAGAGTTTTCACCCTCTAACAGTGACATAATGACTTTGTTTTTCTTTTTAAGTTTTATTTAAAGGATATAAAGTTTACAAAGTTAAATCAGGGTGCTAGCCGGGAGATTTCCCAACTTCCGTCCTTTTGAAGCGTGTATTGAAAGCGGTCGTGTAGTCTGCTTTCGCGTCCTTGCCAGAACTCGAAGCGGGTGGGGGTGACGGCGAATCCTCCCCAATTATCGGGACGTTGCACTGTTTGTCCCGCTAGCTTTGTGGCTTCATAAACAAATGCACGCATAATTTCCATCCGGCTACCGATGACATGGCTTTGCGGGGAAATTCTGGCTCCGATTCTACTTTTGTAAGGACGGGTTGCAAAGTACGTGTCCGATTCTTCGGGAGTACATCTTTCTGCTTTGCCTTCGATATGTATTTGCCTCTCCAATCTGTGCCATACAAAAGATAGGGATATGTATGGATTGGCAGCCAATTGTTGTCCTTTTCTGCTATCATAATTTGTGAAGAATAGGAATTTTCCATTTTCTACCCCTTTCAGCAATACAGTCCGTGTGGAAGGATGTCCTTCAGCC
>ULTJ01027310.1_pt1 | contig 10696 bp, 5 predicted proteins | sample 1957491 | NCBI WGS metagenome assembly ULTJ01 (sample SAMEA4835731, study PRJEB28245) | human gut metagenome | biome: gut microbiome; material: fecal sample | place: Denmark | collected 2008 | reverse complement strand
TTTTATTGGTACTGTTAAGTTTTTCTTTGAGTATAATGGCACAGGCTCAAAACATAACAGTTACAGGAACAGTAGTAGACTCCAACGGTGACCCACTGATTGGAGTGACAATCACGGAAGAAAACTCTACTAATGGGGCTATTACAGACATAGAGGGTAATTTTTCGATTAAATGTACTAAAGGGGCTACCCTTAAATTTAGCTACATTGGATACAAAGATGTTACAGAAATTGCGACAGGTGCTAATTTGAAGATTGTATTAACAGAAGATTCACAGGCATTGGATGAAGTAGTGGTTGTGGGTTATGGTACACAGAAAAAAGGAAGTGTAACAGGTAGTGTAACAAGTGTTGATGCAAAGGCTATTGAAGAATTTCCTTCCGCAAATTTATCTTCAGCTCTTGCCGGACGCCTTTCAGGCGTTTATATCAGTCAAGGTACTGGTAAGCCTGGAACATCTGCATCCTTCAGTGTACGTGCAAAAGGAACTCCCAATAACTCAGATCCACTTTACGTTATAGATGGCGTAGTAAGAGATAAAATGGCTTTCGATGCGCTTGACGCCAGTGAAGTTGCCAATATTTCAGTATTGAAAGATGGTGCTTCTGCCGCTGTATACGGTTCTCGTGCTGCAAACGGTGTTGTATTGGTCACTACTAAAAAAGGAGGTAATGCAAAACCGGTCATCAATTATACAGGTACGATAGGTATAGATGTCGCAGCCATGATTCCGGAAACCTTAACTGCTTATGAACATGCTACTTATTTAAATGACAGGGCTATTCAAGGTTATCTCAATAATAAGATTTGGAATCCGGGTGTAGAACAACAAGATCCCACTACAAAATCTTCCTGGTATACAGACGATGAATTGGCACATTTTGCATCTACAGATTATAGTTTTTTAGATGATGCGTGGAAAACTCCATGGGCAACCCGCCATGCATTGAATATCACAGGTGGTACGGAAAAAGTCCGCTACTTTATAGGAGGATCTTATTATTATAATGTAGGGTCTTTTGATAATCTGAAATATTCAAAATATAATTTCCGCGCAAGTATTGATGCTGATATCAGTAAGAATTTTACAGTAGGATTGAACATCAGTACAGATAACCGTAAAGATACTAAACCGAACTGGAAATCAGATGGTGACCGTGACCGTATGAACGACTTATACAAAGGTTTATTGTTACGTACTAAGATGATTCCAAGTATGATTGATGGCAAACCTGTAGGTAATTTCATAGAATGGCATCCTTTGATGTTGATTAGTGAACAATCAGGGCTTCATACAAAGAAATGGCAGAATGTCAACGTAAATGCCACAGCTGAATATCGCGTGCCCTTTATTAAAGGTTTGACATTGAAAATGCAATATAACAGAAATTTGGATAATCGCCTTATTAAAAAAGTAAATTTCCCATACGAGATGTATAGCTTTAAAACGGCAGGTACCAATAATCATTATATAGATCCAAGTAATACGGTCGTTTCAACTTCTACCCGTGATGACGGTAACTATGTATTTAAAGAAAACCAATTGGCAGAAGATTATCAATTAAACTTCTTTGTCACCTACAACCGTGTATTCGGTAAACACGATTTGGGAGCTTTATTTGTATATGAACAAGCTGAGGGTAATAGTGAAAAATTTGATGCACAGCGCAATAAACTCATCACTTGGGAAATGCCAGAATTCTTTGGAGCCAGTGGAGACGCTTCCGAGTCAATTGTTGGAGCAGGTTCTGTCGGTGAAAGCGGACGTCTTTCCTATGTTGGCCGCCTGAACTATGCTTATGATGACAAATATCTTTTGGAAGCAGCGTTCCGTGTAGATGGCTCTACCAAGTTTGCCCCGGATCAGCGTTGGGGGTTCTTCCCTTCGATATCAGCAGGATGGCGTATTTCCAGTGAACCGTTCTTCTCTGAAAACATATCTTTTATAGATTACATGAAATTGCGCGGTTCAATAGCTACATTGGGTAATGACGCTATTGGTGGATGGCAATGGATGGCACGCTATGGTATTACTACCGGTGCGGTATTCAATGGTCTGTCTTATGGTGTAGAACCCAAAGAAGTACCTAACCCGAAATTAACTTGGGAAAAGTCTACTTCATATAATATAGGCTTTGACAGCCGTTGGTTTAACAATAAGTTTGACTTTAGTTTTGAATATTTCTATAGACGCACCTATGATATTCTCGATAATCTGACTGTAAGCGTACCTACTACATTCGGAGCAAGTCTGCCTAAGGAAAACTACTCAGAAGTTAAGTCCCGGGGATTTGAAGTAGAATTGGGGTATAATGACCGGATTGGTAAACTGGACTATTATTTTAGAGGAAACTTTAGTTTTGCCAACAGTTGGTGGTCTAAAAAAGATGAAGCAGAGAACATTCGTCCGTATAAATCTGAAATCGGACAATCATTGGGACGTGAATGGGGATTTGAATGTATCGGTATGATACGTACTGAGGAGCAATTAAAGCAATATATGGAAGAAAATCCCAATATGACTATCAAAGGGCAGAAACCAGGATTGGGTATGTTAATCTATAAAGACGTACGTGGCCCGGAGAGTGATGAACCGGATGGTATTATTACAGATGACGATAAGGTGGTAATTATAGAGAAGAAAGTAGCTCCCATTACTTACGGTTTCACTATCGGTGGAAAATGGAATGGGTTTATGCTGGATATCTTCTTCCAGGGAATGGCAGGCAACAAAAAGTTGATGGATTTCCGTGGTAATGGAATTAATGCACACACCAGTACTTTCGAATGGTATAAAGACCATTGGACTCCCGAAAATACAAATGCTTCCATGCCGGGTGCTCAGCAGTATAAGAATAATGAAGCCTCCAGCTTCTGGGTACGTAATGGTTCTTTCTTGCGTTGCAAGAATATATCACTGTCCTATGACCTGCCTAAGCATTTAACCCAATCGATAGGCATTGATAAAGTCAGGATTTTTGTGAATGGCACAAACTTATTCTTACTACAGAATAAAGTAAAATGGATGGATCCTGAAGCTACAAGCATTTCAGACTATCCGGTTATGAGGAATTTCTCATTTGGTTTAAATGTAACTATTTAATCATGCTAAACTATTTGAATATAATGAAACCTAAATATATAATAACGATTACTGCATTCGTTCTTGGCGGCTTGAGCAGCTGTTCTTCCGTATTAGATAAGGATGATTTGAGTGCTGTTAGTGAAAAATCCACTTGGGACAGCGAAATATTGGCGACTGCTTTTTTGGATAAATGTTATAAAGACAATTTGCCGGGATTTGATGGTGATTATGCGAAATACACTGATGAAGGAAATGGTGGCGGTGACTTTATTCATGGCCGACTGACGGCAGTGGCTACTGCCGGAGGACCTCTTGAAGAGTATTGGGTATACGATAAAATCTATGCTTTGAATGTATTGCTCACCAGTATTGACGGTGGAAGTCTTCCTGAAACCACACGTAATTCGATTAAGGCTCAAGCACTTTTTTTGAGAGCTTATCAATATTTTCAGATGGTGAAAATCTACGGTGGAGTACCTTTGATACTTAAGCCACAAGACAGGCATGTAGATGATTTATATGTTACCCGTAATACAGCCAAAGAATGTATCGAACAAATTGTGAAAGATTTGGATGATGCCGCCGCATCTCTTCCAAGTAAATGGGATGATAAAGACTTCGGGCGTATCACTAAAGGTGCAGCAATGGCATTTAAAGGTCGTGTGTTGCTGACCTATGCCAGCAAGCAGTTCAACCCGAATAATGATCGTAGTCGTTGGGATGACGCATACGAAGCGTGTTCATTGGCTAAAACCGAGTTAGCGGGTCCGGGTGAACGTTCTTTACATCCTAAATATAGCGAAATTTGGAGTAAAGAGACAACTTCTGAAACAGTACTTACAACCCGTTTCCTTGATCCTGTACGGACACATAATTTCATGGCAGGCCTTCGTCCACTGGAATTCTCTGTTGGTGCCGTAGGAAACCATCAACCCACCTTAGATATGGCACTTGCCTTCCCTATGGCAGATGGTACTGCTCCCGGAGTAGATATTGACGGTGACGGTACAAAAGAAGCTTTCGACCCGGAGGCGACCGATGCTAGAGGCCTATTTTGGTTAAATCGTGATCCGCGTTTTTATGACATCATTGTTTATAATGGTGCCAAATATCCTTTAAATGGTATGCCCGAGTGGTTTAAAGGCTGTATGTACACTTATAAAGGGGGTGAAGATACCCATAGCCCAACAGGTACCGGTTTTTATTCTTGTAAATTCTCCATTCCTGAGAAGACGGCGACCGAAGCTAAGGACCATGGCGATATGGATTGGATTGAGATGCGTTACGCAGAAGTTCTGTTAAATCTTGCTGAATGTGCTGCAGAGGTAGGAAATAAAGATGATGAAGTTTATACCGTTTTGAAAGATATTCGTAAACGTGCCGGTATCACAGCCAATGAAGATGGACTATATGGACTGAAAGCCAATATGAGCCAACAGGAGTTGATAGAAGCAGTACTTTATGAACGTCGTATTGAACTGGCGTATGAAGGCAAACGTTTTTGGGATATGATGCGTCGTAAAATATTTTCAGACATGACCGGATATTCCCGCTATAGAATAGATATCCAAGTAAAAGATGAATACGCTTCTTTAGCACGTGATAAATTCATCACTATGATTCAAGAAGATGAAAACCTGATGAATGAGAATTATTTTAAATACTTCACAACCACGAAATGGAGAATTGATGAAACTTATCAATGGGACGTAAAAGACAATTATTATTTCCAAGGTTTGGCTCGTAAGCATTTTGAACAAAACCCTAAATTACAGCAAACCATTGGTTGGGAAAGTGGTGATTTTGATCCCTTGAAATGATAGTACGTTGGATTTACTATTATAGATAACGCATTATAAAGACATCAGGCGGAGGTTAGTTTCATACTAATCTCCGTTTTTTTGTATCCAAAGACATAATATTGCAAGCTTTTGAGAAAAAATATAAATTCAAAATAAATCAATCTCCCGTTATTTGCCATTGCTTAATGTTTATAAATAGAAAACGCAACGAAAGAAATGAAGAAGGTTGGATTTTTAGTTGGTCTGCTATGTTCAATAACCGTCATGGCACAACAACCCTTTGCAAAAAGTAATTGGGTATATCCGGATAACAACGGAAAGCTAGTGTATAAAACAACAAAAAGAGGAGATCGGATTATTGACTTTTCTCATGCCGGATATAAGGGAGGTGGAGTATCATTGCCGTATGTTCCCGCAAAACTGACGGTACATCCACTTGGAGAAAATGCTGATTGTACAGATTATATTCAGAAAGCCATTGATGTGGTATCCGCTTTGCCCGAAGACGAAAATGGTTTTAGAGGGGCTGTGCTTTTAGCCCCAGGACGCTATATTTGCGAACGTCCGCTACAGATTACCACTGATGGTGTTGTATTACGTGGTAGTGGCAGTGACCCCAGTGGTAGTGTCATTGTAATGACAGGCAGTAAACACACGGCCATCATCCTAAATAAAGGTCTGCGACAACGTGCCGGGAATCGCTTGGGAGATGCTTCGCCCAACGAAGAAAGTATAAAAGTAGTTGATAAATATATTCCTGCCGGTTCTTATCAATTCACTGTAGCAGATGCTTCTAAACTTTCGGTTGGTGACAATATAGAAATTCGTAAGCCCGTTACTGAGAAATGGATCAAATTTATGAAAATGGATGATTTGGTTCGTGATGGAAAACCTCAAACTTGGATCAAAGCAGGTAAACTGTTGATTGCAGAACGTACAATCGCTGCTATTGATGGAAATACCGTCACTTTGACCGTTCCTCTTGTGGATAATTATGATGCTAAATTCACTGATGACAATACTACCGTTGTGGTAGCGAATAACGTGCAGCGGCTTAAACAATGTGGTGTGGAAAATCTTCGTATAGAATCGCCCCAACAAGCCGTAAACCATACAAAAGCATCATATTATGCTTTGAGAATTAATGGTGAAGATTGCTGGGCAAAAGATATCAATGCAATGGAAACAATGGAAAGTGTAGGTATAGGCGGACGAAGAATTACCCTGCAGCAAGTAAATGTCATCAGAAAAGCTTTACACCAAGGAGCTTCCAAGCCTGCCGAGTTTGCTCCTAATGGAGGACAGATACTACTTGACCATTGTTCCGTACAAGGAGATAATATTTGGTTTGTAGCTTTGGGGGCGGGACAAACCGGTCCTATTGTTTTCTTAAACTGTACTTTCAAAGGTAACGGCCATATTGAAGGACATCAACGTTGGAGTACCGGACTTTTGCTGGATAATTGTAAGTTGCCCGGCGGAGGTATCGATTTTAAAAACCGTGGTTCAATGGGGTCAGGACATGGATGGGGAACAGCTTGGTCTGTAGCATGGAATTGTGAGGCCAAGAGTTACGTAAATCAAATACCACCGGGTACATACAACTGGGTTATCGGTTGTATCGGCAAAAGTACTCCGCTACGTCGTCCGTTCAATCAATCCGGTCCAACTCTGCCGGTTGGCATATTTGATGCCCACGATACTCCGGTGGCACCCCAAAGTCTTTATCTAGCTCAGCTGAAAGAACGATTAGGAGAGACAGCTTTACAGAATATCGGTTATGGACCGACAATTCAGCAATCGTCACCCTCAACCGCTGACTACGCATTTCAGGGAGGTATGCAAGCTGATGCCAAATTGGTCGGTAAAGATTTTAGAGCCATACACGAGTATATGCGTTCTTTGGGATGGGACTATTCAGAACATCCCAATATATCCCGGCAAGACCATTATCAAGGCGTACATTGTGAAACTATTTTCGACCCGACTTTGCAGCAATATGTTTTCAAATTCACCAATCATGCCGGAGCCGATGCACTGGACAGTGACCGTGGAAGACTGTTGAGTGACCGCCAAAGAAACGAGATGAAAAGCCAGACAAATTATAACTGGCGCCAACTGAACGGTAATTGGAATGAATGGCAGCGCCTGGAATGGAAATTCCGGATACCAAAAGGTTTTCAACCTTCAACCAGTTTTTGCCATATTCACCAATTAAAAGCACAGGAAGGCAATAATGGCGCCCCGCTTATCACTATTAGCACCCGTAGTAACGGCGACGGCAGTAATAAGCGTGTACAGGTAATTCACACCGGAGACAATCGTCATTCCAGTAAAGGAGTAATCATTGATAATCTTCCGCTGAGCGATTTTGAGGATGAATGGATACAAGTGGAGACGGAGATGCATTATACCCATCAAGGTACATTCCGCATCAAGCTCGTCCGTATCAGTGATAATAAAGTTCTTGTAGATAAATCTTTCTCAGACATTGACTTGTGGAGAAAAGGCGCCACTAATATCCGCAATAAATTCGGTATCTATCGCAGCCTTGGGAGGAAAATGCAAAGTGCTTCTGATCGTCCCGATAATGGTATTAAAGACGAAAGTCTGCAATTAGCGGATTTCAAAGTGTATGAAGCGCATACCAATCCCAACCCGCAACCACATGATTAGTATAATAAACGGGGAAGATTAGTTATCCTCCCCGTAGTCCATTATAATTTTAACATTAGTGCCACCTTATTGGCACAACTTTGCCACCCTATTGGCACGGGCTTGCCAATTAAGTGGCAAGGTTGTGCCAATAGGGTGGCATTAAGTAAGTTCTTTATAACAAGGTCTCTTTTCTATTTCATCTTTATTATGATGACTCCGTTTGCACCTTTCATACCATATTCTGAGCCGTCTTTCTTGACTTCCACTTCCATAATATCTTCTGTGGAAATTGCATTGTTAGCAGATTCCAGTGTTTCGTATTGAGTACCCCCGATAATAAACAACGGTTCTGTATTCAGTGACATCGATGATACCCCGCGAATAGAAGCTTTAGCTGTTCCACCCATCTCTTGTATTTGCAATCCGGCAATCCTTCCCCGTAATAATTCAATCAGGTTATTGGGAGCGAATTCAATAATCTGGCGCCTTGTAATGATGTTGTTGGAGTAATTTATTGGAGGCGCTTGCTGAAACATATAAGTCACAGTATTCGTGTCGTATGTGCAACTTAAAAAATGTTCGTTCAATTGCAGGGAAAGAGACATATTGGGCTTTATCGGAATTTTTACAACCTGCGCTTCGGCGGGATATATCAATAGTGTATCACCTTCCAAGACTCTTTTTAGACGAAAGCCCCCTTTGGAATTTGTTTTGCTTGTTTTAAATAAACCGTTCAAACGTATTTTTATTCCTTTAACCGGCTTTCCTGAAGCGTCATTGATAACTCCATCCACTCCACCTTGGGCGGTGATAGTTGCTGAGCACAATACACCGATTAAGCACATCATTATTTTTTTCATAAAAGTTGATATTAAACAAAAGAGAGGAATAATGTATTTAGAATACTCCTTCCTCTCTTTCCATTAAGTGTGTGTAATATTTATCTTATTCTCTCAGTGGCATTACAAATTTCCCCATTAGTAATAACAGTCATGTCATCGACCAAGACCACTGCCTTATTGGACAATGCAATTCCGGAACCCTTGATGGGATAAGAACTCTGGGGGAAGTATGTTTTCAGGAAAGTACTTTCTACAATTTTCACGCCATCCAAGTATACGAGCAAATTATTGGAAGCATCCAAAGAAACAGAAACATATTTCCACTTTTTAGTAAACTTGAAGTCATTGATTACTTTTCCACTCACTTCCAGTAATTCGATATTGCCTGTCTCTTTATTAAAGTACTGACTGTAAATGTATGTACTGCCTGTCAATGGCTCGATGGAGAAATTGATATTACGTATATCTTTCGTCCCTTCACTTACTGAAGAGAACGCAATACGGAAATCAATTGAGTTGCCATCTTTAAATGTTTGGGGATTGTATCGCATCTGCATGGAATAGGGCGGAACGATTGTTTCGTCATTCCAGTTGCGCTGGAAAACACCTTTGTCCTTTGAAGCAGTCAGCTTCAGAGAGCCTGTCTTACTGTCTTGCGCCAAAGTCATGCTCGAGTTGGAATATCCCTCATTATAATAGGGCGTTTCAAAATCGGAATAAAACAATTCGTCCAATACGGTCATCTTGGCACGACGGGTTTCTTTAGCGCCGCCACACTTCACCGTTACCCAGATTTCATACTCACCGGGCGTTTTGGGTGCTTGCCAAACATTTTCAAACAGTCCCTGAGGATTGGTCATAAATCCAGCCGAACATCCCCATTCATAGGTGGGGGCTTCATCACCGCCTGTTTCGGCAGAAACAAACACCTTTACGCGGTCGTTCATGCACACTTTATTGCCAAAGGTATTGAGTGATACAATCTTTACATCCCCGTCATCACCGCAAGAGGTCAACAACACTCCTGACAGTAATAGTATATTCATTATTAATTTCTTCATAACTTAATTGTTTTATTTATTTTTGCCCTAAGAATTTACGCGTAGGGCGTTCCAAATAGTAATCAGTCACATGAGCATAGCCGTTATTCAGATGCAGATTGGTAGTGCGGCAACTTGCTGCACTGGCTGCCAATGTTCCTCGGTAGTTCCAATCATAATTGTTTAATTGCAAAGGAAGATTTCGGTCATACCCCAGCATCATGGACAGTACGGCTGTATCGCCTTTCAATGTCTGTCCGTCTTTGCTATAGTCAAAGGAACCTTCGCCATAAGTTTCTGTCCATATTGCGGCAGAAGTCAGATTATGATAAGAATATTCTCCTTTGACAACATGATACTTCAGTAATTCTGCAACTTGTTTCTTATCATATTGGTCCCATGAACCTGCTCTTACTAAGTTTCCATTAACTTCTACTTTCTCACGAGCCCAATAACATTTGTCGTTGGACTCCCAGTTGCTCAGTGCATTATTGGTCAACAGAATATAGGTGTTTCCCGATTCCAGGTACATGTCTTCTACACCGGCATATTCTATAGCGTCCAATAAAGAACTAAAAATATCAGGACGGCTTTTTATAAAATCCAATGTATTCATATCTACTTTATTACCGGATTCTTTTGCTTCAAAATCAGCGCTTTCCGAGAAATCCAGTCCAAATAGTTCACAAGAGGTCATTCCTACAATAAGGAATAAGCCCAATATTATTTTGCTTATTTTTTTCATAACAATCATTCTTTATGGATTTATTCCGTATACGGCTGGGTTTGCTTTCCTGCCATATTAGGATTCTTTTTAAATACATCTTGGTTTAATGGCCATAAGATTCTACCATAGCCACCGATGGGATTGGCAGGAGCAGGTACACCAACAACGAAACCTTCTTCTTCTCCATAATCATCACCGGCATTTTGCATGTACGGATCCAAATATTCCTTTACTTTATTATTACGAACCAGGTCAAACCAGTGTTTACCTTCTGCCCACAACTCGACTGTACGTTCATCAATTATCAGGTTCAATACTTTATTAGGAGTATCATACTCTGCATAACTTGCCAACCGGGTCCAACCGGCGCGTTGGCGGATATCGTTAACGATGTCGATAGCTGCCTGCAAATCGGGATTGGAACATTGTACCAAGGCTTCTGCCTTCAAAAGCAGAATATCCGTTAAACGATAAAGTGGCATACGGGTATTGTCTTCACCATTCTTGGCGTAATTGTATCCGCCATAACCTTCATTGGCTG
>ULTJ01036958.1_pt1 | contig 10760 bp, 6 predicted proteins | sample 1957491 | NCBI WGS metagenome assembly ULTJ01 (sample SAMEA4835731, study PRJEB28245) | human gut metagenome | biome: gut microbiome; material: fecal sample | place: Denmark | collected 2008 | reverse complement strand
GAGCTACACCGCAGATGTGCCAGCCACAGCGGCGGACGCTCCGTGGAGCACGCTCGCACTGCCTTTCACGCCGCAGACCGTCGAGGCTGACGGACAGCCGGTGGAATGGTTCACATCCGCCACAGACAAAGGCAAGAGCCTCGTGGTGAAGGAGTTCAGCGCGGCTGAAGGCTCTGTTATGTACTTCGGATATGCTCAGGAGATACTCGCCAACCGTCCCTACATAGTGTCGTTCGCAGGCAATGAGGGCGGCACCGGTTATGACCTGAGCGGCAAGAAACTCGTGTTCGCCGCCACAGACGCCGTGATAGAGCCTGTAGAGCGCATGTCTACCTACAGCACGGACTACAGTTTTGTGGGCACCACCACAGCCGCGTCTGCCGACGGAGCCTACGTCCTCTCTCCTGACGGCACGTCGTTCCGCCGCGTGGAGGGAAGCTGCCAGACGAGTCCGTTCCGCGCCGTCATGATTGCCAACAGTGACGAAGCCGCAGCCGTGAGCGTGCTCACAGTGGGCGGAAACGTGTCGACGTCCATCAGTGCGGTGGAGAGTGAGGCTCTCGACGGACAGCCCGTGTACAACCTGTCGGGCGTGAGAGTGGGCACATACGACGCCTCCTCCGGACTCGGCACGCTGCCGCGCGGTGTCTACATCGTGGGCGGCAAGAAGCTGGTGAGATGACACAGCACACTCATTGCCGTATGCCGTGAGGCAGAACGGCATGTTTATCCAGATTTCTTTTTAATGAAGCCGGCACGCGAATGTGCCGGCTTTATTCGTGTATTGTCCTTTCGCGTCAGGCTGTGTCCGCTTTGCAGGTGTGTCAGACGGATAGGCTGTGCCGCCCGTTCCGCGACGGATATATCCCACCGCGCGCTTTTCCGGTATGCATTACGTCCGACACGCTTCAATATGCCGTATCCTCCCGAAAAACCGTTTTTATTATTCTTGAATGTTAAAAAACATCCTTTCCCGTGCGCCTGAAATCCTCTTATTTCCGTGCGGACGCTTTTCTGCCGGAAATACGCGGTTTTTCAGCCTTTCTCCTATCTCTCTGACATACAGCGGTTTTCATATTTCAGGCTTCCGGAACAGCATCTCCCGATTTGCGGAAAAGGCTTTTCGGGACTGCGGAAGAGCCTCTTCCGTTGTGTGAAAAAGGCTCTATGGCGGTGCTGTAAAGCCCGTTCCGCGGTGTGGAAGAGCCTTTTCCGTGTCGTGACACCGCCGGTTTCATGTCGCGGAGGGGCTGTTTCCGGCTTGCAGAGTGTGCGTGGCGGCACATCTGATGCGTAGATTGCGCGAAACGATATGTTAAATGTTTAACATCCGTTAGCACACTGCCGCATTCACGGTATGCTTTTTGATATGCTCCGATATGTCTTATTTTATGAATTGATATGCTGTCTGTCGGTATATGATATATATCTTTCCTGTGTTTTACAAACATTTACTTATTTTACGAAAATTTTCCTCTTATTTTTTTATTTTTCCTTTCCCAAGTTGTTATACGGTTATAGGGAGATTGCGGAATGACGGTTTCTGTCCGCCCGGTTTGCCCCGGACGATTCGGATTAAAGACCTCCCTCCGCATCAGGGAAACAATCTTAACTGTATGAAAACCATCACGAAACATACTCTGTATGTCCTTTTCTCGCTCTTGCCGGTATGCCGCGCCATGCCGGAGGATGCCTCGCGGGCAGTCCCTCTTGAACTGTGGTATGACGAGCCTGCCGTGGAGTGGATGACGTCAGCGCTGCCTTTGGGCAACGGCGACCTCGGAGCCATGTTCTTCGGAGGCGTGGCACGCGAGCGGATACAGTTCAACGAGAAGAGTCTCTGGGCAGGTTCTCCTGAGAAGCGCGGCACCTACCGCATATTCCTCCGTCCGCTTACGGACAGTGAGTAGGACGGCGGAGTGGCGCAGGCGGTTCCCTCCCGACAGGAAAAGATGCATGTGTAAAAACACCGCATGATATTCTGTTCCTTACAATCACATATGACATAGGTCGCATAAGACCGAAAACGATAACCCAAACTATTAAATAACTTTATTAACTTAAACATTATGAACAGATTGTTTAAATTCTCTTTAGTGTTTGCAGTCGCCGCTACAGCCTTTCTGGGATGTGCCGACAACGACATCGCGGAGGACAGACAAGTGGTCTATCCGCCTGATGCAAACAAGGAATCCAAGTTCGTCTCGTTCTCTCCGGACAGTGGAGGAGTGGGCACACAACTGATTATCAAGGGTCAGAACCTCGGCACCGACACGAGCTATCTGCGCGTGACGGTGAACGACAAGAAGGCTGCGATAATCGGAGTGAGAAACGATTACATCTACGCGGTGGTTCCTGCGCGCGCCGACACCGGGCTTGTGAAGCTCTATGTGGGCAAGGGAGACAACGTGAAGGAGTTTGTCTCGACAAAGGAGTTCCGCTATAAGTATAAGCGCAACGTGTCGACTCTTGCCGGACAGAACGGCAACGCGAGCCGTGACGACGGCGAGTACGACGTGGCGACATTCCGCCGTCCGTGGGCGCTTTTCCACGACAACGACGACGTGATATACGAGATTGACGAGGGACGAGGCACAAACAAGGACGGAGCATTGCGCAAGCTGTACGAGGGACTGGTCGAGACGCTCATCCAATGCAGCTCGGGTCCGTTCCAGTCGCCCACCGCTGCGGCGTTCAATGCGGCTCAGGACACCATCTACATGGTGCATCTCTACAATCCCAGCAACTGCACCTCGAAGGTGGGACTGATAGCCATCTCGCGTGCGAGCGGGTTTGTCGACGTGAAGCCTTTGGTGAGAATGAACGACCCCAAGTGCACCGGCATCGCCATAAACCCTGTGAACAACGACATCATATTCAACAACCAGAGCGACGGCTATCTCTACCGCTATTCTGAAAACACCAACATTGACGAGGCGTACACGCGGCTCATACGTGTCAACAATGCCACCAACACCGAGCTGAAGCTCGCTTTCAGCAACGACGGCAGGTATCTGTATGCGGCTGTGAAAAACCGTCACTGCATCTTCCGCATGCCTTACGACATCACTACAAAGACCCTGGGCACTGCCGAACTGTGGGCAGGACAGTGGGACACGTCAGGCTATCAGAACGGAATAGGTACGTCCGCGCTGTTCGACCAGCCGAGTGCCATCGAGTTTGACGAGGACGGCAACCTGTACGTAGCTGACAAGTACAACCACTGTATCAGACGAATCACTCCCGACGGAGAGGTGTCTCTCTATGCCGGTATGCCGCGCAAGAGCGGTTACAAGGACGGTCTGCCCGACGTGGCGATGTTCAACCGTCCCGAGGGACTTACCATCCTGTCAGACCAGTCGATTATTGTAGCCGACAGGGAGAATCACGTCATACGCAAGGTAGTCGTGGAGTGATAACATAACATTACAAATGCAATAAAATAGAAGTTTCATGAAAAAGATATTGTTACTGATGCTCCTGTGTGTCGTTCAGGTGGCTGCATTTGCCCAGGACGCTTCCGTCACCGTGAAAGGTGTCGTGCAGGACAGTAAGGGAGAGCCCATAATGGGTGCCGTTGTCATCGTGAAGAACCAGCCGGGTCTGGGTTCGTCGACAGACGTGAACGGCGCTTTCAAGATAACGACCGGCAAGTATGAGATTCTGGAGGTGACCTATCTGGGATTCGAGAAGCAGGAAGTGCCGGTGGTAAGCATAAAGGATTACGACAATCTTGTCATCGTAATGAAGGAGCAAAGTCAGGAAGTGGACGAAGTGGTCGTCACCGCAAGCGGCGCGCAGAAGAAGAAAACGGTCACCGGAGCGTTCACCACGGTTGACGTGAAGCAGCTCAACGCCCCTTCGGGCAATCTCTCCAACTCTCTCGGAGGTGTCGTTCCGGGTATCATAACACAGCAGCTCTCGGGCGAACCGGGCGAGAACCAGTCTGACTTCTGGATTCGCGGTATCTCCACTTTCGGCGCCAACGCCAGCGCGCTTGTGCTTGTCGACGGTATCGAACGCAGTCTGAACGAGATTCCGGTAGAGGACATCGAGTCGTTCTCCGTGCTCAAGGATGCGTCAGCTACAGCCGTATATGGTAACCGTGGAGCCAACGGAGTGGTGCTCATCACAACGAAGAAGGGTGAGAAAGGAAAGATACGCATCAGCGGTAAGCTCCAGTACGGCTACAACCAGACAGGCAAACTGCCCGAGTATGCCAACGCTTCAGACTACGCGCGGCTCGCAAACGAGGCGCGGCTCGCACGCTATCAGTCACCGCTCTACTCCGACGAGGAGCTTTATATCATACAGAACAATCTTGATCCTGACCTTTATCCCAACGTGGACTGGCAGGACCTGATGCTCAAGAACGGCGCGTCGCAGTATCGCGCGCAGCTCAGTTTCACCGGAGGAGGTGACAATGCGACATACTATGTGTCCGGTGCCTACTTCAATGAGGATGGTATCTACCGCACAAGAAGCGCGGAGAACAAATACAACACCAACTCTACATATGAGCGTTATAACTACCGTGCCAACACAACGATGAACATCACGCGCAGCACGGTGCTCTCAGTCGGCATCGGAGGCTACCTCATCAACCGCACGCAGCCGGGCAGCACGTCGGCTGACATATGGAAGGCGTTCTCCGAATACACACCGCTCACCACTCCGAGAAAGTGGTCGACAGGGCAGTGGCCTATAGTCAACGGAAAGAAAACTCCCGAGTTTCTCATGACGCAGACGGGTTACAAGACCATCTGGCAGAACAAGATGGAGACTAACGTGAGCCTCGACCAGAAGCTCGACTTCATAACAAAGGGTCTCACTTTCTCCGGTACGTTCGCCTTCGACACATGGAACGACAACACCATCACGCGCTCGAAGTCGCCTGAACTGTGGAGTGCGCAGAACTACCGAGACGGTTATGGCAAGCTCATTCTCAAACGCGAGCAGGACGTACAACCCATGACCCAGACCTCATCTACTACCGGAACGAAGCGTTATTATCTGCAAGCCAAGCTGGAATATGACCGCCTTTTCGCCCGCGACCATCAGGTGAACGGTCTTCTCATGGTCTATCAGGAGGAGAATTCCGACACAAACCTCGGCAGCGACATCATCGCCTCGATACCCAAACGCAACCTTGCCTACTCCGGACAGGTGCGCTATGCCTACAAGTCGCGCTATCTTTTTGAGTTCAACTTCGGCTATACCGGCTCGGAGAACTTTGAGAAAGGCAAGCAGTTCGGATTCTTCCCGGCATTCTCCGCAGGCTGGGTGCTCTCGGAGGAACCGTGGATAAGGAAGGCTTTACCGTGGCTCGAGTTCTTCAAGATAAGAGGCTCATGGGGTGAGGTAGGTAACGACAAGATTGGCGGTGACACCCGTTTCCCGTACATCTCGCTTATTTCCGAGATGGGCGACTCAGGAAGTTACGCCTTCGGACAGTTCGGAAGCAACTACATCACAGGCTACCGTATGACCACAGTCGGCACTCCCAACCTCACATGGGAGAAGGCAACGAAGTGGGATATAGGCGTAGACTGGTCTATATTCAACGGTATGTTCACCGGAACAGTGGACTACTTCAGGGACAACCGGGACGATATCTTCATGCGGAGAAACAACATGCCGCTGTCCACGGGACTCGCCGACCAGACCCCGATGGCTAATGTCGGACGCATGAGATCGTATGGTTTTGACGGCAACATAGCGTTCAACCACAAGATAGGTGAGGTCAATTTCACCCTGAGAGCGAACATGACGTATCAGAATACGGAGATTCTCGACCAGGATGAAGCCGCAAACGAGTTCTGGTATAAGATGAGCCGTGGCTTCCGTCAGGGGCAGACCCGCGGATTCATTGCGCTCGGACTGTTCAAGGACGAGGAAGACATCAAGTCGAGTCCGTCGCAGGACGCGCTGGCAAACTTCCCCATCCTGCCCGGTGACATAAAGTATAAGGACGTGAACGGAGACGGTGTCATCACCGAGGACGACAAAGTGCCGATAGGCTACCGCAACACTCCGGGTCTGATATACGGTTTCGGTTTCAGTGCGGCATGGCGCAATTTCGGAATGAACCTCCTGTTCCAGGGAGCCGGAAAGCGTACGTTCTTCGTGGGCGGCAACGGTCCTCACGCATTCCACGACGGTGCTACGGGCAACATACTCCAGCGCATGGTTGAGGAGGAAAGATGGATTCCGAGCGACATCTCGGGAACCACCGATACGGAGAATCCCAACGCTCCGTGGCCGCGACTCACCTATACGAACAACAATAACAACAACCGCGCGTCCACATACTGGATGAAAGACGGAAGCTATCTGCGTCTGAAGAACCTCGAAATAACCTATGACGTTCCGAGAGAATGGATACAGCATCTGCGCCTTACAGGTCTGCGCCTGGGCTTCATAGGCGAGAACCTGTTCACATGGAGCCCGTTCAAGTGGTGGGATCCGGAAGGAAACAACGAGAGCGGCAACGCTTATCCTATCAGCCGGACATTCTCTTTCTATCTAAGTTTCAATCTATAACACAACAACAAGGTCATGAAAAAGATTTTATTATATATATTTTTGCCGATTGTCGCAGGCGGAATGTTCTCTTCGTGCGCCGATTATCTGGACGTGGACAAGTATTTCTATGACCAGCTTTCCATCGACTCGGCTTTCTCCAAAAGGAAGTATGTGGACGGATGGCTGTCTAACGCGTTCGAGCCAATACAGTATATAACTGAAGGGGAAGGCATGCGCAGGTGGATGAGTGATGACATCGTGAAGTATGAAGGGCGCGACTACCAGAACGGAAACTACAGTGCCACGACAAACAACGGTGACAGCGAGAACCTTCTTTACAAGGCTTACGAGGCTGTGCGCAAGGCTTCCACCTTCATAGACAATGTGGACCGCTGCGGCGAACTTACCGAGGTGGAGAAAGCCGACATGAAAGGGCAGATGCGGTTCATACGTGCCTATGCCTACTGGTCGCTCATACGCCACTTCGGACCGGTGCCTCTCATCCCGGAGCACGGGCTCGACGTGAGCCTGTCTTACGAGGAACTGTCTTTGCCGAGAGCCTCTCTCGACGAGATTGTGGCGTTCATCGACCAGGACCTTGTGGTTGCCGCGCGCTCCCTTCCAATGGTGCGCACCGTGAACAACATGGGTCGTCCCACACGCGGAGCGGCTCTTGCGCTGCGTGCGAGAATACTGCTCTGGGTGGCAAGTCCGCTCATGAACGGCAACAGAGACCTCTTCAACGTGAAGGACAACCGCGGACGCCAGCTCGTGCCGCAGGAATATGACGAGTCCAAATGGGCTAAGGCAGCCGCCGCAGCCAAGGAAGTGATGGATCTGGGAATATACGAGCTCTACACCATAGAGCCTTCCCCGGACACCCCCGAGTATGAGCGTCCGCCCTACAACGCCGAGTTCTCCGACAAGAACTTCCCCGACGGATGGGCTGACGTTGACCCTTATCTCTCCTACAAGTCCATCTTCGACGGTACGATAATAGGCTCGAAGAACCCCGAACTCATCTTCACACGCACGAGCAGGGGCAACGAGCAGATAAACCACTGGGTGTCAAACTGCATGCCGCGCACGCTAAGCGGCTCCAACCTCATAGGCGTGTCGCAGAAGCAGGTGGACGCTTACTACATGGACAACGGCCAGACCATACAGGAGGCTGAGGCTACGGGATATTATAAGGAAGACGGTTTCACCACGTCGAGCAACCCGCTCAACGAGGGAGGCGCACCGTTCCTGCCGGCAAACGTGTCGTGGCAGTACGCTCACAGGGAGCCCCGCTTCTATGCGTCGATAGCCTATTGCGGCTCCATATGGGCATGCGCGAGCGCGAATGAGGCACAATACCGCAACAAGCAGATATTCTACTACCGCGACCTGAACGACGGCAAGCAGGGCTTCAAGGAGGACTGTCCGCTCACGGGTATAGGCTTCAAGAAGTTCGTCAACGACGAGGACGCCTTCACGCAGGGCGGCTACCGCATGGACAAAACCGAGAACACGATACGCTATGCGGAGATGCTGCTCATCTATGCGGAGGCTCTCAACGAGCTCACTCCGGGCAAGTCGTACACCGTGGAACGCTACAACGGGGAGACGATGACCGTGCAGCGCGACGTCAACGAGATGCGCTCTGCCATGAAACCCATACGCATGCGTGCCGGAGTGCCCGACTTCGACGATGTGGTATACGCCAACCAGGAGCTCTTCCGCACCGCTCTCAAGCGCGAGCGGCAGATAGAGCTCGTGGGCGAGAATTGTTTCAGATACTACGACCTGCGCCGTTGGAAGGATGCGTTGCTTGAGGAGAACCAGCCGCTTATGGGTTGCAACATCAACATCAGCGACGACGTGACACGTGTACAGGAGTTCTACCGACCCACCGTAGTGGCTTCGATGCCTAAGGTGTTCACACAGAAGATGTATCTGTGGCCCTTCCCCGTCAAGGAGATGAAGCGCAACGTGAACCTTACGCAAAACCCCGGATGGTAACCATTTTAACACAATGACAATCATGAAAAGAATATATTTCAACAAGATAATGAAAGGCGTGGCTGCCGCAGCGGTGCTCTTCGGGGCGGCGTCGTGCAGCGACGACCTCGACTATGAGTTGTTCACGAAGTACACTTACCTGATGAACAACGGATGGCAGGAGAACATCGAGATGGAGATAAACGAGGACAACACCGTCGACCTGCCCGTATATTTCGGTGTGAACGGCACCACCGGCAACAGCAAGAACATCAGTCTGACTCTCGCCGTGGACGAGGACACGCTTGCCGACTACAACTTCGACAAGAACAAGTATGACGAGGAGTCTTACTATCTGCTGCTGCCTGAAGACTGCTATGCCTTCGACAAGACCGTCTACACCATTCCCGCAGGCAGTCTCAATGCCGGAGGAGTGTGCAAGATAGACCTTAACAAACTGCGCGAGCACAACATTTACGCCGAGTATGTGCTCCCTATCAAGATCGCGACGTCGGAGGGTGAGCCTGTGGGACCGTCCAAATACACCAAGGCTCTTTATTTCCTTAATCTGAAAAACGAGTATTCCGGCATCTATTCCGGAAACGGAAACATGAAGCAGATAGGCACGTCTTACACCACGCAGGCTACCGGAAAGCAGCTCTACGCCATATCCAGAAAGGAATGCTATCTGTATGCCGGAAACGTGGACCGTACGACAACGGGTCGCAGTAGCTTCATTCTCAACCTGCATTTCAACGATGACGGAACGATAAAGCTGACGGCTCTGAACGACGCCATAGAACTGAAGGAGATATCGGGAACATATAACTTCAAGTTCTATGAGAACACGTCGGACACGCGCAAGCTCATCATGATGACCACATTATACCTGAAGTATGAGTATAAGGACATCACAATAACCGACCGCGACGTGCGCTACAGCTACGAGGCGACGCTCACCAAGAGCGAGGACGTGTTCAAGTCTGACTATCCGGATGCGTCCATTGAAGTGGAAGATTAGTAATTTTATTTTATTAGTTAGGTTGATGGAGTGCGCGCCGCGAGGCGCGGCTCCTTTTTGTTTTGTGTCGTGCGGTAAGGTGTTATGCCTGTGAGCCTCCGCCGCGCAGTGTCGGCGGCACCGCCGTATGCCTGCCTCCGTCATCGCGCTTACGGGTTTTCCTGCCGCAGACCGGTTTTTCCAGCAGTATATATGATTTCGTTTACCCCGCTGCCTGCCAAAAAGTAGAGACGCAAAATCTTGCGTCTCACGAGCAAGGAGTGCGCTGGCTGTTGAATGGTTATCATGCGTATGGCTTGCAATGGGTTGCGTCTCACGAGCAAGGATTGCGCTGGCAGGTGATTGGTTATCATGTGTATGGCTTGCAATGGGTTGTGCCTCACGGACAAGGAATATGATTATGACTGTTTGATTATTGCAGGTATGGTTTTGACTTACCTTCTCGTGAGACGCAAGATTTTGCGTCTCTACAGGCTGGCGCCGTTGTGGCGGTGTCATGAAAGTATGGGATATGGATGGATGGCGGGGCGATATGGTGTACGGGTGTTTATCCTTCCGCTGTCTCTCCGTCAAATCCCGGAATGCATATTTATGCAATTTCGCAGTAAAAAATTTTGACAATGGAAAATCGTGAAACAGAAAACGGGAGGGTGCGGAAGCAGGTGCCGGGGCATGCGGAAGAGGCTTTTCCGCTGCCGTAACCATGGTATGGAATGTCCGGATGTGGCGCGACGGGATGCGGAAAAGGCTCTTCTGCGTTGCGGAAAAGGCTATGCCAACATGTTGTACGTACTCTTCCGGCAGGCGAAACGGGCTTTCCGGCAGTGTCATACGGGCTCTTTCGCAGTGCGGCGGCAACGGTTTTATAAGGGTGAATGGTGTAAACCGTTCTGTGTCAATGTGATGCGGAAAGTGTTCAAAAGTGGCGTATTTGCGCCCGAAGTGCTGCCCGGACGCAAATAACCGCTTATTTTCGCGTTATGGAATATTCTTATGCATTCCGCGATGTCTTGTTCTGCATATTTATGCATTCCCTTTCACGGCACATCCTTTGTTGTGGATTGCGGTGGTGTTATGCGTCATCGTGTTACGCCTTTCTGCCGTTGCCTGACGCGCGATGGTGCATATCACTCTTTTTCCTTGTTTAATTTGTCGTTTTTATTGGGTAGAACCGGATTTTTGCATTATCTTTGCATAAGGTAAGCTGCACTCGGGAGAGCGTAAGTAAACT